>Ga0302315_10001584_pt1 | contig 22836 bp, 9 predicted proteins | sample III_Palsa_N3_1_FD_200532 | JGI IMG/M metagenome (GOLD analysis project Ga0302315, IMG submission 200532) | Peat permafrost microbial communities from Stordalen Mire near Abisko, Sweden - III_Palsa_N3_1 | ecosystem: Environmental > Terrestrial > Soil > Palsa > Peat permafrost | place: Sweden...
GGCCTAATGGCTTAAGTATCTCAAAAGTACGTGTGCCGCTTGGCGTGGTTGGGGTTATATACGAGGCCAGGCCGAATGTTACCTTTGACGTATTTGCGCTTTGCTTCAAAACCGGCAATATATCCGTATTAAAAGGCGGCAGTGATGCCGATTTTAGCAACCGGGCTATTATCAATGTGATCCATAGTGTGCTTAAAAGGCATAATATCGATATAAATACAGTCACCCTTTTACCCGTTGAGCGCGAAGCTACCGAGGCCTTATTAAACGCGCGTGATTATGTTGATGTATTAATACCGCGCGGCAGCCAGTCGTTAATAAACTACGTGCGCAATAACAGCAAAGTGCCGGTAATTGAAACCGGTGCCGGTATAGTACACACCTATTTTGATGAAACCGCCGACCTGAAAAAAGGCACGGAAATCATTTTCAACGCCAAAACCCGCCGCGTCAGCGTATGCAATGCACTGGATTGTTTGATTATACACAACAGCAGGTTAAAAGATTTGAATGTAATTGTAGATAAACTTGCCGAAAAAGATGTTGAATTATTTGCCGATGAGCAATCGTATACTGCATTAAAAGGCCATTATCCCGCAGCACTTTTAAAACATGCCGAGCCTGAGCACTTTGGCACCGAATTTTTATCCTTAAAAATGGCCATAAAAACGGTAGATAGTTTGGATGAAGCCTTAGATCACATTGCCCAATATAGCTCAAAACACAGCGAGGCCATTATATCCGAGAACGAACAACACATTGCCGAATTCTTAAATCGTGTTGATGCAGCTGCAGTTTACGCCAATGCCTCTACAGCGTTTACAGACGGCGCGCAATTTGGTTTAGGCGCCGAAATAGGCATCAGCACCCAAAAGCTTCACGCCCGTGGCCCAATGGGCTTAAATGAGCTAACCAGCTATAAATGGATAGTTAAAGGCGAAGGCCAAACCCGCAATCCGTAAATTTTAAGGCAAAAAAAAGGCGCCATTGGTTAATGCGCCTTATTTCATTAGTTTGTGATTGGTATTACACCAGGTAATCCAACACAGCGATTAAACCCAGGGCAATGATAATTGCGCGCTGTAGCTTTTGCTCAATTGGCATCTCACTAATAGATTTCATTTGGTTAGTTTGGTGGCATCAAATATATAGGTGAATGGGTATATTGCACCTCATACCCACGTTTTTATCAAATTTTTAACGAACTAATAATCTGTTATTCATATAATTAACAATTGATTTGTTTTGATGTGATAATTGCAATAAAAGGCAAACATCACCCATTGCCAAAATCTAAAAACCAGCTTTAAACTGTTTAAACCGGTCTTTTATATATTTGACCTTCTGCGGGCTATTTTGGCTAAAGCCGGATAGGCCGCAAACTTAATAATCAAAATAAAAAGTCCTGTCATTTCGACGAGCAGGCGCAGGAATAGTGCAGGGCGCGAGGAGAAAACTTTTCGAATGCATCACTGCCGCGCATCCCCGCATTGCATGTTTGAAAAGTTTTCTCACCTGCTCTGCGCTCTTTCCCAACTCTTGCAGGTTCGAAATGACATTATTTTTAATAAATATTAGAAAGACTTTAACAATTAAAGCACTTATTTAGTTAGCGGTTACATAGCACTGATTATAAATATCTATTAACTAAAAGTTAATGCTGTTTTTTAAAGCATTATTAAATTTATAACGCAAAAAATAGATAAACCATCCCAATAAACCCATTTTCAAATCTTCAAATTAACACATCTTCAAATTACCACATCTTCAAATTAAATTCTTACCCTCCCCTGACCCAAGCCGTTATCAACCTAAAGCACAATAATGTATCTTTGCAGCCAATATGAGTAAGCACGGCAGGATATTAGTGGCAATGAGCGGTGGCGTTGATAGTTCGGTGGCGGCAGTAATGCTGCATGAGCAGGGCTACGAGGTTATTGGCCTTACCATGAAAACCTGGGACTATGCCTCATCGGGCACTAACTCCAAAGAAACCGGCTGCTGCAGTCTGGATAGCATTAACGATGCCCGCGCTTTGGCTGTTGGCTATGGCTTCCCGCATTATATATTGGATATCCGCAGCGAGTTTGGCGATTTTGTGATTGATAATTTTGTTGATGAATACCTTGCAGGCCGCACTCCTAACCCATGCGTTTTGTGTAATACCCACATTAAATGGGAAGCTTTGCTTAAACGCGCCGATAAACTTGATTGTGAATTTATTGCCACAGGGCACTACGCCAATATCCGCCAGCAGGATAACGGCAGGTATGTGATATCAAAAGGCAAGGATGAGAATAAAGATCAGTCGTATGTGCTTTGGGGTGTATCACAAAAAAACCTGGCGCGTACAAAATTCCCTTTAGGCAGTTTCTCCAAACCCGAAATAAGGCAAATGGCTATAGATATGGGCCAGGTTGAACTTGCCGGCAAAAGCGAAAGCTACGAAATATGCTTTGTGCCCGATAACGATTACCGCGCCTTTTTACGCAATAAGGTGGAAGACCTGGACGAACGTGTTGCCGGCGGTAATTTTGTTTTAACCGATGGCACCGTGGTTGGCAAGCATAATGGTTATCCTTTTTATACCATTGGCCAGCGCCGTGGCTTGGGCATTGCCTTGGGTCACCCGATGTTTGTAACCTATATCGACCCTGCAACCAATACCGTTGTGTTAGGCACCGAAAACGAACTGGAACGCAAAGAAGCCTGGGTTAAAAACCTTAACCTGATTAAGTACGAAACTATTACCGAGCCTATGGAGGCCATCACCAAAATACGGTATAAGGATGCAGGTATGCAAAGCAGCATAGTACAAATGGGCGAACACATGAAAGTTGATTTCCTTCATAATGTTTCGGGCATAGCGCCTGGGCAATCGGCTGTGTTTTACGAAGGGAACGACCTGCTGGGCGGTGGATTTTTGATATAATTTTGGGGGTTGAGTTGATTAGGTTAGATTGAGTTGGATTTAGTTGATTAAGTTAATTAAAGCGATTGCTTGATTTTAACTCATTGAAAATTAACTGATAAGGCGCTTTTTCTCAACCCAATTAACTAAATCCAACCCAATAAACTCAATCAACTAAATCCAACTCAATCTAACCCAATCAACTTAATAAACCAATCAACTTTATTCATTTCCACATTTTTATCCTTTATTTGCAAAAAATAATCGCTTAAATGGCAAAAAACCTATTAATTGTTGAATCACCGGCGAAAGCCAAAACCATAGAAGGATACCTGGGTAAAGACTTTACGGTAAAATCGAGTTATGGCCATATACGTGATTTAATTAAATCGGAAGATGCCATTGATATAGCCCATAATTTCGAACAAAAATATGAGGTACCTGCCGATAAAAAGCAGGTAGTGAGCGACCTGAAGAAATTAGCTAAAGAAGCCGATATGGTTTGGCTGGCATCGGACGAGGACCGCGAGGGTGAAGCCATATCATGGCATTTGTTTGAAACTTTAGGCTTAAAAGAAGCCAACACCAAACGCATAGTTTTCCATGAAATAACCAAGCCCGCTATTATGCGCGCTATTGAAAACCCGCGTAAAATAGATTATAACCTGGTTTACGCACAACAGGCACGCCGTGTATTAGACAGGCTGGTGGGTTTTGAGCTCTCCCCTGTTTTGTGGAAAAAGGTAAAGCCATCGCTTTCGGCTGGTCGCGTACAATCCGTAGCGGTAAGGCTGATAGTTGACAGGGAACGTGAGGTTAATAAGTTTACATCAGAAGCCGCCTTTAAAATAGTGGCCATATTCGGCAAAGGGAAAGAAGCTTTTAAAGCCGAATTATCCGAACGCTTTGCACAACAGGATGATGCCGAAAAGTTTCTGCAGGATTGCATAGCGGCTGATTTCGATATAAAATCGCTGGATACCCGCCCTACCAAGCGCAGTCCGGCAGCACCATTTACCACATCAACCTTACAGCAGGAAGCCAGTCGTAAGTTGGGTTACTCGGTGGCACGTACCATGCAGGTGGCGCAAAAGCTGTACGAAGCGGGGCATATCACTTATATGCGTACCGATAGTGTTAATTTATCTGATACCGCTTTAAATGCAGCGGCAGAGGAAATTGTATCGGCCTTTGGGGATAAATATCATCAGCAACGCAAGTATAAAACTAAAAGCGCTGGTGCGCAGGAAGCGCATGAGGCCATACGCCCTACGTATTTCAATCAGCATACCATCGGCACCGATGGCACCGAAAAGCGTTTGTACGAATTGATTTGGAAACGCGCCATTGCCTCGCAAATGAGTGAAGCCGCTTTTGAGAAAACCACGGCAAAAATCAGCATATCAACCCGTAAAGAGGAACTGATTGCCAATGGCGAGGTGATGAAGTTTGACGGTTTCCTGAAAGTTTACCTCGAATCGAACGATGATGAGGACGAACCGCAGCAGGACGGCGAAAATGCCATGCTGCCGCCTTTAACCAAGGGCCAGCGTTTGGCATTGCAGGAAATGTCGGCAACCGAACGTTTTTCGCGCCCGCCGGCAAGGTATACTGAAGCAAGTTTGGTTAAGAAATTAGAAGAATTGGGTATCGGCAGGCCATCAACCTACGCCCCTACCATATCAACCATACAAAACCGCGGTTATGTAGTTAAGGAAGAGCGCGAAGGCAGGCAAAGAGCTTTCAGGGTATTAACCTTGAAAGGTGGCGATATTGTTAAAGAACAAAAAACCGAAAACACAGGCGCCGAAAAGGGCAAGCTATTCCCAACAGATATTGGCTCGGTTGTAAATGATTTCCTGGTGCTTTATTTTAAAGGCATTGTTGATTTTAACTTTACTGCCAGTGTTGAAAAACAGTTCGACGAGATTGCCCAGGGCTTAAAAGAATGGACTGATATGATCCGCGCGTTTTATGACCCTTTTCATAAAGATGTACAAAGCACCATAGAAACTGCCGACAAAGCAACCGGCGAACGCGATTTGGGCGTACACCCCGTAAGCGGTAAAAAAGTTTCGGTGCGTATTGGCCGGTACGGCCCATTTGTACAGGTTGGGGAAAACGCCACCGAAGCAGAGCCTGAAAAGCCGCTGTATGCCAGCCTACGCAACGGCCAAAGCATTGAGACGATAAAACTGGAAGATGCCTTAGAACTGTTTAAACTACCTAAAAACGTGGGTACGTTTGAAGATAAGGATATGACGGTTGCCATTGGCAAGTTTGGCCCTTATGTAAGGCATAACAGCGCGTTTTATTCGTTACCCAAAGACATTGATCCGCTTGACCTTACCGAAGAGCGCGCCATTGAGCTGATTATAGAAAAACGCAAGAAAGACGCTGAAAAGCTGATTAAAGCTTTTGATGAAGACCCAACCGTTAAGGTATTGAATGGCCGCTGGGGCCCGTATATCGAGTTCGGTAAGCAAAACGTTAAGATACCAAAGGATGTAACCGATCCGCTTACCCTAACTTTTGAACAGGTTAAGGCCCTGGCTGCTGCCTCAGATGCAGCGCCCAAAAAAGGCGGTAAGAAGTTTGCTAAGAAAAAGTGAGTGGTTGATTGAGTTGATTAGGTGAATGGTTATAACTTAATCAACTCAATCCAACTTAATCTAACCCAATCAACTAACAATGATTAAAGACCTCCCCGAAAATACAGTCACCGATATTGCCATAGCCGTAGCACTCGAAAAAGAAAGCGCCGAAAGCAAGTTGTGGTACGTTTATCTTATCAATCTTAAAAAGGAACCTATAGAGAACGTATTGATTACCTCCAAGGGTTATGGCGAGAAGGACGGCGAAAAGGTAAAAACATCTACATTAAGGCACATGTTCCCGCTGGTTAATGGTGGCGCGTACGTGTTGGTTGAACCTATTGACGAGCAAACCTTCGGCCTTAATAATGAATACTGGCTTAGTTATTACATCGGCAAAAACATATTCGATAAGAAGTTTATTTTTTTGCCCGAAAGTATTATCGATGTAAACTTTATCAAAATACCGGTTTTAAATAAGCCGGGTGTGATGATATTATAAATTACTGTTTTATATTTATGCTAATTGTCATTTCGAACAATAGTGAGAAATCTTAACCGGCGTTCAAACTGCGGGCATGTTCGAAAAGATCTCTCACTAGCGTTCGAGATGACATTAAGGTAATAACAAACACTCATCCCCATGCTCGAACAATACGACCTGCATAACCTGATGGTACTGGATATTGAAACCGTGCCGCAATACAGCAACCATGCTGAAGTGCCGGAGCATTTTCAAAAACTGTGGGATGCCAAAACGCAATACCAGCGCAAGGACGAAACCGCCGAAAACTTTTACGAACGCGCGGGCATTTGGGCCGAGTTTGGCAAAATTATCTGTATTTCGGTTGGCATATTCAGCAATGGCAAGCGTGTTGGGTTAAGGGTTAAGTCCTTTGCTTCGCATGATGAAAAGGAATTGCTGGAGGAGTTTTCGGCCTTATTGGCCAGTCAGCCAAGCAGCCTGATCCTTTGCGCGCATAACGGTAAGGAGTTTGATTTCCCTTATATCTGTCGCCGTATGCTGGTTAACGGTTTAAAAATGCCGGTGCAGCTGGAAATGGCGGGTAAACGCCCCTGGGAAATAAACCATTTGGATACCATGGAGCTATGGAAGTTTGGTGATTATAAAAATTATACCTCGCTAAGTTTACTCACCGCCATTTTTGATATCCCCACCCCCAAGGATGATATCGACGGCAGCCAGGTTGGTCACGTGTACTGGAACGAGCAGGATTTGCCGCGCATTTGTACCTACTGCCAAAAAGACGTAATAGCCACCGCCCAACTGTTAAGGCGTTATCGTGGCGAAGATTTAATTGCGGATGATTGCATAACCATTGTGGGCCAATGATACTTAAGGTTGATAATCTCCATATTCAATTTAAAACCCAAAACGGCTTATTTGATGCCGTTAAAAACATATCCTTCCAACTAAATAAAGGCGAAACCATTGGTATTGTAGGTGAATCGGGTTCGGGTAAATCGGTTACTTCACTGGCCATTATGCGTTTGCTGGATGAAAAACAGGCAGTTATTAGCGGCAGCGTATTGTTTAATGATACCAGCCTGTTCGATTTACCCGAAAAGCAAATGCGCGAAATACGCGGCAGCCGTATCGCCATGATTTTCCAGGAACCCATGACTTCGCTTAACCCGGTATTTAGGTGTGGTTACCAGGTAACTGAGGCCATACAGTTACACCTGAAGCTAAACAAAGCTGAAGCAAAAAAGCGGACTATTGAGCTTTTTAACGAAGTACAATTACCTAACCCCGATTTAATCTTCAACAGTTACCCGCACCAAATATCCGGCGGACAAAAGCAAAGGGTAATGATAGCCATGGCGCTATCCTGCAATCCCGAGATACTGATAGCCGACGAGCCTACCACCGCGCTGGATGTAACCGTACAACAAACCATCATTCAATTATTATTAAAGCTAAAGGCCGAACGCAATATGAGCCTGGTATTTATATCGCATGATTTGGGTGTGATTGGCGAAATTGCCGACCGTGTTTTGGTAATGTACAAAGGTGAAATTGTTGAAGAAGCAAGCGTTGCCGAATTATTTGCCCACCCCAAACACCCGTATACGCGCGGTTTACTGGCCTGCCGCCCCTCGCCTGCTTACCGTTTGAAGAAACTGCCGGTTATCGCTGATTTTTTAGATAATGATAAGTCGTTATCCGTAAAAAGCATCAGGGAGCGGTATAGTTACCCTGCGGGAGAATTGGAAGAACGAAAAAAGACACTATATAGTCAGCAGCCTATTTTGAAAGTAGAAGGCTTAAATACCTGGTACCCTATTGGCTCGGGTTTATTTAACAAATCAAAAAAAGTATTAAAGGCGGTAAACCAGGTTAGCTTTGATGTTTACCCCGGCGAAACGTTGGGACTTGTTGGCGAGTCAGGCTCTGGAAAAACAACATTGGGCAGGAGTATATTGCGTTTGATTGAACCAACATCGGGCAATATCAGTTTTAGCGATACGGATTTACTAAAGCTTGATGAAAATGCCATGCGGGATATGCGCCGCGATATGCAGATTATTTTCCAGGACCCCTACTCATCGCTAAACCCCCGCTTAACGGTTGGTGATGCCATTATGGAACCTTTGCAGGTGCACCACCTTTATGATAACGATAAGCAGCGCAAACAAAAGGTTTTAGAGTTACTTGAGCGCGTAAACCTGTTACCCGAACACTTTAACCGTTACCCGCATGAGTTTTCGGGCGGGCAAAGGCAGCGTATTGTTATTGCACGGGCACTGGCCTTACAGCCTAAGTTTATAATTTGTGACGAATCGGTATCGGCATTGGATGTTTCGGTACAGGCGCAGGTGCTTAATTTGCTGCGCGAATTACAGGAGGAACTAAACCTCACCTACATATTCATCTCGCATGATTTGGCAGTAATCAAACACATATCCGACCGGATGATGGTAATGAACAAAGGCCGGATTATTGAAACAGGATACCCTGACGATGTTTACAATAATCCCAAAGAAGAGTACACTAAAAAACTTATCTCATCCATTCCGGAGTACCGTATTTGACCAATTAAAGCTTGCAACTTATTGCCCGAAAGACAATTAAATTTCGTAGCGGAAAAATTACTTTCCCGGATTTATGCGCCGTAATTTGCCTGGAGTAAATTCTTTGACAGTGATAGTGGAAATTACACAAAGCAATAATTACTTATAATTTAATGTAATATATCTTTATGACTATAATATATTAATCTATAAGAATATATTAATATATTATAGTTAATATTCTTATCATAAAGCACATTTAGTAAATCACTGATTGTGAGTAAATTAAATTTCAATAAATGTATTAATGGTATTACATTTACTTCGCCCTGATTGATTGATACGATTGTACTTAAAACATTGAAACAGTGTAGCGTAAAAGCATTGGTATGCACCATGCCTTTACCTGTAGCCGAAACCTTCTTTTTAATTGCCGCTTCATAATTTGTCCCTCATTTGTCCCCCAACTCGTTAATATCTAACAGGTATTTTTGTGCTTAACAGCTCCCTATTTATAGTAATACTTAATTATTTACAACTATGGTAAAAAATTTACCCTCCTTGCGTATGCTCTTTAATGCAGCAGGTTTAACCTTAAACGGGCGTATCGCCAAATTATTTTTAACAATTTTGGTTTTAGTGGGGGCATCCCGTCAAAGCCTCGCGCAAACTACTCCAATATTAACTTATAGCAACACCACGCAAACTTATACGGCAGGCACAGCCATAACAGCGCTCACGCCAACCGCCGACAATATATCTGCTAACATATCATTTGGCCAGCAGGGAATTTGGTATAACGGGTTCTCGTATGGTTTAACCGATCCTACTGCTGTAGCTATTGATGGTAATGGTATAGTGTATGTTGCATCCGGTACCTCGATAGGCGCTGTTACAAACGGAGGGACGACTACTAATAATATTACTTATCCTACAAACCCAATTTCTGCGATAACGGCAGATACACAAGGCGATCTTTTTGTTGCATCTGCATCAAATTCAACAATACACGAACGCTATGCTAATAATACTAGTGCCGAGCGCGGTAAAGGCTTAGTTTCTCCGCGTGGCGTAGCCGTAGATGCTGCAGGCAATATATTTGTTACCTGTAGTAATGGTATTATGGAAATATTGGCTGGCTCGGATAGCACTATTACCCGCCTAAGCGGGGGCAACCCTGTAGATATAGCGGTTGATATTAACGATAATTTATATTATACCGATAGCGGGAAGGCTTATAAATTAGTTGCGGGCTCTAACAGTCCTGCTAATTTTGGCTCAAGTCTAATTACTACAGCAAACGGTATAGCGGTTGATGGTGGCGGCAACATATTTGTTGGTAACCAAACCGGTACACAGGACCAGGCCACCGTTATAATGTTCGAAGTAGCAACCGGTATCCAAACTACTGTAGCTGTTCAACTTGGCTCGAACATTTCTATTGCTGTTGATTCTATTGACAATGTATATGTTACCAATGGCGATCACGGGTTTGTTGAGCGTGTTAGCCCCAACACCGGGCTTTTCATCAGTGGTTTGCCTCCGGGCTTAAACTTTGATACTTTTTTTCAAAGCATAGAAGGCACACCAACAACGGGCTTTCCTGCAAAAAATTATACTGTTATCGGGTATGACGGCACAACAAATTATGCTACAGCCACATTACATATAGGCGTAATATCTGCCGATGCTACTTTATCAAATTTATTGGTAAACAATGGCGCGGTTAGCCCCGCTTTTGTGTCGGGCACAACAACTTATACCCAAACCGTTGCAAACACTGTAAGCTCAATTAATATTACACCAGTAGCCCATGATTTATCGGCAACGGTTACTATTAACGGCACGGCGGCGCCTTACGCGTCACCAATTAACGAGCCCCTGGCGGTTAATAATAATGTATTCAACATTGTAGTAGCCTCGTCAGATGGCAGTACAAATATCACTTATAAACTTACAGTAACAAGGACCCCAATTTCGCCTGTTATCAGTTACGCCACCCCTCAAAGCTATAGTGTTGGGTCGGCTATTACCACCCTTTCACCGGCAAACAGTAATGTAGATCCTTATGGTGTTTATACCGTAAAACAAGCAAGCATAGGTTCAGGATATAACATACCCAGCCAGTTAGCTGTTGGGCACGATGGTACTTTATATGTGCCAAACCCTACCGGCGGCAATGTTCTAAAAGTTTCGCCCAATGGCACATCGGTACCGGTTGGCCTGGGCGGCGGTTCAAGCCCTTTTAGCGCTCCGGTATCGGTGGCCCTTGATTCATTGGGGAACCTTTACATAGCCGATTATTCCACCAAAAAAGTTTATGAAATACCGGCAGGCTCAGATACACCTGTTCAACTGGCAACCGACTATAGCTTTAGCTACCCTAGTTCTGTAGCCGCTGATGCAAAGGGCAATGTGTTTGTAACAGATTACAGCAATCATAATGTTATTTTGATACCTGCCGATAGAAGCGCTACTAAGGTATATGCCAATAGCTCTGATGGATCAACATCGTTTATCGCCCTTAATGGTATAGCGGTTGATGGCACAGGCAATGTGTATGTGACCGACGCTAACGTACCACAGATAACCCAAATACCCCCGCCGGCATCTCCCGGCGCAACCATATCTACCAACGGCGGCACGGTATATGGCGGCATGCCGTTTAAGCTGTGCGCTTATTACAGTTATCCCGATGGCGTAACTGCTGATGCCTCGGGCAATATATATGTGAATGACCCAAATGCAAATGGCAACGTAGGCGCCGTTTATAAATTGAATGCGGCAGTTCCATGTACACCAACCCTTATAGTAAACCGCAGGGTTATTGGCATGGCTGTTGATTTGGCCGGTGATATGTATGTTGCATCCCGCGATCCAAACCTGGTGCAGGAGTTGAGCCCTGTTGGCGGCTATTTTATCAGCAAGCCATTACCTAAAGGCTTAAGCTTTGATTATGCCAGCGGGAATATAAGCGGCACCCCAATACAAAGGACACTTGCAACAACTTACACGGTAACTGCCTATAACGCGGGTGCTTCTGCCAACACGCAGTTAAATATAAAAACGCCAAGCGCCGATACTACCTTATCTGCCTTAACACTTAGCGCGGGTATTTTAACACCGGTATTTAATAAAACTACTTTTACCTATACCGTACCTGTATACAACAATACAAGCAGCATTACCCTTACCCCAACCCTATCCAGCAAGTATGCAACGTTAACTGTACAAGGTAATGCCACAACCAGCGGTGTTGCTTCTCAGCAAATATCTTTAAACGAGGGTGACAATGTTATCCCGGTAACAGTTACTGCCGATAATGGCAATACCGGCACTTACACGGTAACGGTTCACCGTAAAATAGCGCCGCCAGCAATTAGTTACCCTGCCGGAAATCAGACTTTTTATACCAACCTGCCTATAACTTCACTTACGCCAACTATTACAGGTGTAGTTGCGCCAGGCGACGGGGTTGATACCACAGGGGGCTTTTTTGTAACGCCTGCGCTGCCTGCCGGTTTAACTATTGATAATAATACCGGTATAATAAGCGGTACGCCTACTACGGTAACAGGCACAACAACTTATACCGTTACCGCTTACAACGAAGGCGGCGGCGGCAGTACCACGCAAAATATTACCGTGCAGCAGGCATCACCTGATGCTTCGCTCTCAAACCTCACTACTGATTACGGAGCGTTTACAACTCCTTTTTCGCCGGGTACAACTTCCTACAATATTACCCTGCCGATAGATGCGGACTTTATGCATGTAATACCAACTACAACTAATTCTCTTGAAACAGTTACGGTTAATGGCACCCCGTCAACAGACTTTCAGGGAGTGGGCGTACGCCTTAAATCGGGGCCAAATTTAATAACCGTTGTTGTAACCGCGCAGGATGGTACTACACAGCAAACTTATACCGTAAACGCTTTCCAGGCTTATGATACAAATGCGGATTTAAGTTACTTTAATGCAAGTTACCCCGGAAATGCAATCACTTTTGACCAACCATTTGATCCCAATACAACCAATTACACCGCTACGGTGCCTGCTACTGTAACAAGTATTATCATTTTGCCGGCCCTGCCCCCTGATAATTCAAAAGCAACGGTAAATGGTTTACCGTTAGACAGCACCGGCTATGCTACGGTAACTATAAACCCGGGCAGTAACGTTATCCCTATAGTTGTAACCGCAGAAGACGGCACAACCATGAAAACCTATACAATTACTATTACCCGCCCTGCCAATAATAGTGTAGCGTTAGCTGTGCACGTTACTTCAATAGCCCCAAATAATTATTTCATTCTTACTAACACAACACCCGGTACAAGCGATGTAGTTAATTACACTGCCCCTTACTGGGCAACTTATGATACCATAACCCCCGTAAACAACGCGGGGCAAACATTTAAAGTAAACGGGGTTACATTAACGCCGGGCGATACATCGGCCCCAATACCATTAACAGCCGGAACGATTAACACCTATACGGTTGCTGTTACAGCAGAGGATGGTACAACTAATTATACCTATACCTTTAATGCAACCAGGCCATTATCCGGTAACGATACTTTATCAACTTTAGGCTTAAGCAATGTTACTTTAGTACCAGCCTTTAACAGCGGCCAGTTAAATTATACGGCAGATGTGGATAGTACAGTAGCCTCGACAGTAGTAACAGCAGCCGCTGCCGATAATAATGCAACGCTTACTGTAAACGGCGTGGCTGCGGCGCAAAATATCGGTACACAGCCGATAAATTTAGTCGATGGGGCCAATACCATCAGTGCTACCGTTATAGCCCAAAATGGTTTTACCCAACAAACATATACCGTTAACTTATTCCGCCACACCTTAAATCTTTCAAGCTTTAGCATTAGTAGCGGTGCGTTATCAGCGCCGCTTACCGATAGCCGAACCAGTTATTTTGTTGGGATAAATTCCGCATCAACCGTTTATATAACTGCCAGTACATTTGACCCGACAGCCACTATAACAGTTAACGGAAGCCCTATTGCAGACCAGGGTTATCCTGCAGATAACAATACTGTTTTCAATGTTGCGGTAACTTCGGCCGATGGCACACAAACTAAAAATTATACCTTTACTACCACGCTTACAAATAGTAACCTCAGCAACATTACTATAAGCCCGGGCGCGTTAGATCAAACATTTAGTCCGAATACCTATTCATACACGGCTTCCGAAGCTGGTACAGTTTCATCTATAAACCTAATCCCAAGCTGTACCGATTTAGGCGCTACCATAACTATTAACGGCGTTACACAAGTACAGGGGTCAACATTTAATATTCCTTTAACGGTGGGTAGTAATACCATTAATATGGTAACATTAGCTTCCGGCGGCGGGTATACACAAACTTATACCCTGGTTGTATCTAAACAAGCCAGTGCTGTCCCTTCAATAACTTATGCAGCCAGCACCTTCCCGCCGGGGGTGCCCATTACGCCGCTTGCGCCAACCGGCTCGGGTGTATTTGCCCAGGCTTACAACAGCCCGGTAACTGTTAGTTCAGGTTATGGTGTTCCGGCAGGCGTCGCGGTTGATGCTGCCGAAAACGTATATGCTATTGATGCAACCAGCGGCCAGGTATATAAAACACCGGCCGGCGGATCAAAAACAGCAATTGGCACAAGTTTAGCCAGTGCAAATTTAATAGCGCTGGATGCCGCGGGCAATATATTTGTGGCAAGCAATGCTGCGATAAATAAAATAAGTGCCGATGGCAGTACTACCACCACCGTGTTAAATAATCCATCTTATGCCTCAATTAAAAGTATCGCTATAGATCAGGCTGATAATATCTATTTTATTAATTCGAGCAATCATACCCTGTATAAAATCCCGGCAGGATCAAGTACACCTGCTGCTTATGCCGGCAGCTTCACTTCGCCTACAGCTGTAGCTATTGACGCTTCGGGAGCTATTTGGGTTGCAGATTATATAAACTACTCGCAGGGTTATCCGTATGCTACCGCGTTTAATACAGTATTAAATAATGGTGCCGGTATATCTGTAAGCAACAGAAACAATTCATACATTTATGTACAAAACTTTGTTTTTGATGCTGCCGGCAATATATATGCGGCATCTCCGGGCAATAAAACTATTCTAGAGTTACCGGCCGACCAAAATAGCACACCGGTTAGCCCGGGCACAGGTACAAACACCCCTTATTATGTTGCGGTAAGCCCTGCCGGAAATATATACTATACTGATTACGCAAACCAGGTTGTACAGAAAATTACGCCTGCAGGCGGCTATTACCTGGGTACACCGCTGCCCCGGGGTTTAGCATTCAGTACGGCAACCGGTACTATAAGCGGCACGCCAACTATACCTGCTAATGCTAAGGATTATTTAGTAACCGGGTACAATTCTATTGGCGGCATATCTGCCAACGCGAACATTACTATATATTCGCCAGATGTGTTGTTAACCGGTGTTAATATATATCCTAATGATGGCAGCGCTACGTTAAGCCCGGCGTTTTCGGATACCACTTACACCTATACCGTTACCGTTGATGCCGCGGCTACAACTGTAAACGTGTTCCCTACTGTAAGCAACCCCAGTTCTCAATATGCAGTTAATGGCCCGCTTTCGGGGGGCACCTCGTTGCAACAGTTATTTACCGGCAAAACGCCTACCCCTGTTACTATAACCGTATCTGCAAATAATGGTTCCGGTGTTAGCGGCACTTACACCTTAAATGTAATCAGGGCGCTATCAACAGATGCTAATCTTGGTAGTCTCAGTATAGATTATGGAATGCTGTCGCAAAACGGCAATACGTATACTGCAGCGATAGGTAATCTATATTCATCTACCAATATATATGTAACAGCGGAATACCCTACTGCAACAGTAGCTATAAACGGCACTCCGCTTTCACCGGGTGAAACCTACCTGCCTGTAAATTTAAACCTTGGCGATAACACTTTTAATATCGCAATAACAGCTGCCGACGGTGTTACTGTAAATAATTATGTATTAATCGTAACAAGGTCTGCTACCGTTCCGGAAACCAGTACCCTGGTTGATCTTGAACCAAGTATAGGTACTTTAACCCCCGCGTTTGATCCGGGAACAATAAATTACACCGTTACGCTTCCAAACTATACGCCAAGTTTAAGTTTTACGCCAACGGCTACTAATTCAAACTCGAACATAACAGTAAATAACAATGGTGTAGGTTCAGGTAATTTATCATCGCCTATTACGCTAACTGCCGGTAATAATACTATTGCAGTATTAGTTACCTCGCAAGATGGTACATTATCTACTACCTATACGGTAACAGTAATTAACCCTGCACCTATATTACCTACTGTAAGTTATGCCAGCAGCAGCGAAACGTATACGGTTAATACCGCTATTGCACCGTTAACACCTGCATCAAGCAATGTAGGGGCACCTGGAAGCGGTTATAGCGCTAACCCCTTTAATACTACAATAGTAGCGCCGTTTTCAATGGCAAGGGATGCCGCAGGTAACCTCTACACTACTGATTTTGCTACCGGTACGCTATTTAAAGTATCAGCAGACGGGCAAACCACTACACCTTTATATACCACTTCGTCACCATCGCCAATGTTTGGTGTGGCGGTGGATGCAAACGGTGTAGTATACGCTACAGACCCTGCCGATAGTACTATAACTATGATTCCGGCAGGTGGTGGCACACCATCGCATTTTAGTAATATTGAAGCTGCTGCCGGTATAGCCGTTAATCCAAATGGCGGCCTGTATGTAACCAGTTTAGCCAATAATTCTTTATATAAAATAGCTGCCAACGGCGACACTACTAATATAAATTCCAGCTTTAACCAGCCATACGGTTTAGCCCTGGATAGTAAAGGCAATGTATATGTGTCAGATCAAACCGGAACAATAAAAGAATTTATTAACGGTACCGGCGCCCCGGTAATAATATCTGCGCAACTTGAGGCTCCCTATGGCTTAACTGTTGACAGCAAAGGAAATGTGTATGTTGCGGATTTGGGCTTAGGCATAGTAGAAATACCTGTAGGCGGAGATGGGACACCTGTTCCTGTTAATCAATCATTTGGATCGGCCGGTTTAGTTATAGACCCGTCAGGCATTATTTATGCCGGTAACATTAATGCTTTAATTGGCGAGCCGGGCGGAGGCATTGAAAAGCTTTCACCGACAGGTGGTTATACCATTTCACCGGCATTACCTGCAGGTTTAACTTTTGATAGTACCACAGGCACTATCAGCGGTAAGCCTACCGTGGTATCGCCGGCAACCCCCTATACCATAACCGGCTTTGATAGTGATGGCAGCGCAGTAGCTGTAGTAAACATAACGGTAAAACAAGTGGCTGTTGGTTTAGCATCGTTAAGGCTTAACCCGTATTCAAGGTTGAAAGCTGTTTCGGTTACCGATAAGGAAACAGATTATACCACTACTACACCTGTAGGCACTACCAGCGTAACGGTAACGCCAAAGGCTTTAGGTTCGGGCATGAATATAACGGTTAACGGCACCCCTGTTACCAGCAACACCGCATCAGCGCCCATTACCTTAAATGCAGATGGCACCCCTACCATTATTACCACGGTGGTAACTGCACCAACGGATACTGTTACCTATGTAGTAGCGGTAAACCAGGCACCATTACATGTGGCCTCATTAACATCAATAGTGCTTAACCCACATTCGACACTGCAAACAGTGTATGCAACCGCTACAACAACTAATTATAGCACAACAGTACCGGCAGGTACTACCAGCGTAACGGTAACGCCAAAAGCGTCAGGGCCCGGGCAAGTTATATATGTAAATGGCAGCATTGTTGCCAGCGGTACACCATCAGCACCAATTACGTTAAACTCCGATTTCAGCCCAACTGTGGTACAAGCAAGGGTATATGCACCCGATGGCACGACTGTTTATGACTACCTGGTAACGATAAACCAGGTGCCATTAAATAATGCCAACCTAAGTTCAATAGCACTTAACCCTCATTCAACGCTGAAAGTTGTTGCGAGTACAGCTACAGAAACGGATTATACCACCACAGCGCCTGCAGGCACTACCAGTGTAACAGTAACGGCGAAAGCTTCGGATCCCGCCCAGACCATAACCGTAGGCGGCAACCCCGTTACCAGCGGCACAGCATCATCGCCGATAACTTTAAATACCGATGGCACCCCTACTATGATTACCACCGTGGTAACCGCGCCTGACGGGGTAACCACAAATACTTATGTGATACAGGTAAGCCTGCCACCGTTAAATGTGGCCAGCCTTAGCTCAATAGTGCTTAACCCTTATTCAACGTTGAAGGTAACCTCGGCTACTGCTACAGAAACGGATTACACCACTACCACGCCGGCAGGCACTACCAGTGTAACGGTAACGCCGAAAGCTTCAGGCTCGGGGCAAACTATTACTGTGGATGGCAGCCCTGTTACCAGCGGTGCGGCATCGGCGCCAATAACCTTGAATACTGATGGTACCCCTACTATGATTACCACTGTTGTTACCGCGCCGGATGGCACCACTACCAACACTTATGTGATAGCCGTAAGCGTACAGCCATCCAACATTGCTGCTTTAAAATCGATAGTGCTTAATCCGTATTCAACTTTGAAGGTAACCGCTACCAACGCTATCGAAACGGATTACACCACTACTGCGCCGGCAGGTACTACCAGCGTGACGGTTACGCCAACTGCGACCGGCAGTGGCCAAACCATACTGGTAGCCGGCACCCCTGTTACCAGCGGCACGGCTTCAGGTGCAATAACTTTAAACCCTGACGGCAGCCCTACCCTGATTACTACGATAGTCACCGCGCCGGATGGTATTACTTCCAACAATTATGTAATAACCGTAAACCAGGTACCGGCGCATGTGGCCGGTTTAAATTCAATAGTGCTTAATCCGCATTCAACGCTGAAAGTTGTTTCAACTACCGCTACAGAAACGGATTATACCACTACCACGCCGCTGGGTACCACCAGCGTAACGGTAACGCCAACTGCTTCGGGTGCAGGGCAAACTATTACGGTTAACGGCACACCGGTTGTTAGCGGTACAGCATCAGGCTCAATAACCTTAAATACCGATTTTAGCCCGACAATAATTACCACCGTGGTAACCGCGCCTGATGGCACAACCACCAACACTTATGTGATAACGGTAAACCAGGTGCCAATGAATGTAGCTTCTTTAACATCAATCGTGCTTACTCCACATTCAACGCTGAAGGTGATTACTGTTACCGCTACGGAAACAGATTATACCACTACAGCAGCGGCAGGTACCACCAGCGTAACGGTAACGCCAAAAGCTTCGGGCGTAGGGCAGATGATAACAGTTGATGAAACGCCGGTTGTTAGCGGTACAGCATCCGGTTCAATTGCCTTGAATACCGATGGCAGCCCGACGATAATCACTACCGTGGTTACCGCGCCGGATGGCACTACTACCAACACTTATGTAATTACCATAAACCAGGTATCGACACCGTCGCCACTGGATGCGGTAAACAGCATAGCACCGGGCGCACCGGTAAGCGATGTAGCTGTAAACGATGGTATCGTGGTTCACCAGGCCTTATCGCCTAATGGTGATGGCATTAACGATGTATTAACCATTGATGGCTTGCAGAAGTACAGCAGTAACCGCTTATCCATTATGGATAGTAATGGTGTGGCAGTATTCTCGGCACAAAACTATGATAACGTAAACCACGTGTTCGACGGGCACTCCAACAAAGGGGTGATGCAGGCGCCGGGTACTTATTTCTATGTGCTGCAATATAAAGATGGCAGCAGTACTAAAACTAAAACAGGGTTTATTGTGCTGAAGTATTAGTAAGCATATCCCTTAAAATTAAAAGGCCTTTAGCAAACGCTAAAAGCCTTTTTTTATGTACCTGTACGGTTATAATGTGTTATTACTAATTGCTTAATAAAATATAAGGCTTGCGGTTAAGGATATGATTATAACAATTTCCGCAATCCTGCGAAAGATATTTTATACCTGAACGTTAACCCAATATAAATAGCCCCGCCTAAAGCAATTTGAATAATTGTACTGATAATACCCATATTATTGATAAAGTGCTGATAAATTAATAGTACAGCAACCATTATTAAGCCAAATGCCAGAGGCTTTATTAAATTTTTGATGTACGGTTTAAAAAAAGGCCCTACAATATAATTTATCAAATAGTAGCTCTGAAACAGCGATATTACTGTGCTAATTAAAAAGCCTACGGCTACGCCCATAATTCCGTAATATTTGGCCAGTACAAATACCAGCGGGAATTTTATTGCAAACGTTAACACATTCGAGTAAAAAAGCAGGTTAGGCTTGCCCACCGAATATACCATGGGTGATATAGGGTAAATGAGGCTTGCAACCAAACCCATAAAAACAAATATTTTAATAAGCGGGATAGTTACCAGCCAGCCCGGCCCGTAAATTAGTGGTATTACATAGGCAGCCATAATAAACAAACCTGCTGTTAAAGGAATAATACAAAAAGAGATTAATTCAACAATTTGCAGGTAAGCGCTTTTTAACGCGTCGAGGCTATCCTTCATTTTTGCCATTATGGGGTAGCAAACCTGTATAATTATGGGGCATATGCGTACAACCGGGTAAACCGCTATTTGCGATGCAATAGTGTAATAACCTAAATCTTTTACACCCAAAAGCCCCCCAATTAAAATGGTATCTATATTACTGTTCGCGAAGCCTAAAACACTATCGGCAACATTAAACACGCCAAATTTTAAATGGTCGCGGATGGTATTGATATTGAAAAATAGTATGGGCGAAAAATATTTCCGGCCTAAAATATTCTGAAATATCATCCTGATAAGCTGGCCTGCCAACAGCCCGTATATCAATGCCATGGCCTGATAATTTCTGTAGGCTAAAAAAATGGTTATTGACGTGCCTAAAATGGATGTGAATATATCAATGAGCGCTAATGAGCGGAATTTTAGCTCTTTTTCTAAAATGGTATTATATATCTGCCCCAGGAAAATAATAGGGAAGTAAAATGCCGATACTTTTAATACTTCGGCCAAACGTGGTTCTTTGTAATAAGCGATAAGAAGCGGTGAGCATAAATAGATTAAAAAAAACATTACTATCCCCATTATTATATTGAGGTAATATATGGTCGATAGCGCTTTTTTATCGTTCTCCTGCTTATAAATTATAGAATTTGCAAACCCGAAATGAACAAATATGCTTAGAAATGTAATTACAAGCGTACTGATACTTACAATACCGAAAGCCGATGGCCCCAATATCCTGGCAATAATAGCTACCTGTATAAACTGGAGCAATGCATTAAAACCTGTTGATACGGTAGTCCACTTGGCACCATGTATAGCCGTTTTTTTATTGCTCATGAATTATTTTGCAATATCGCCGATAAATATAGGGCCTCATATATCAAAGATATAATCTACGGTTTCTTTAAAGGTTTTATATTTAAGGTAAAACCAATACAATGCCTTTATTTCGGCATATTTTTTCATTTTCTGTTTATGCGGCCGTTCCTGGCCCGGCTCTTCCTGGCTGTTTTTGTGCTCAAAAAGTTCGGTATAATCCTCGTAATATAATCCCCGGCCTTTTTGTTTAAGAAAAGACCGGCACATGCTTAGTTCAGTTTTATCAGCATCTAATATCTCGAGGTGGCGCCCGAATTTATCACTAAAGCTTTTCCGGCGTAAGTGAGGATGATCGCTATACACATAAAATTTATGATGGTTAATATACCATGGACGTAAACGGAACAGCATTTCGGAAAAACCTTTTTTATACGAATTTAAATAAGGGAATTTTGCCCAGGGGAAGGAATAAAACCTGATAATATCCCATTCTTCTTCCTCATCCATAATCTGTAAGGCATTGTTAAGTACTTCTACAAACGCGTGCTTCGGGAAAAAATCTTCCTGGATGTATAAGATATATGGTGTATCGGCCGCATTTACCCCTACGTTAATGGTATGGCCGAGGCCTATATTTACAGGGGTGGTGATGAGGGTAAAATTATATTGCAATTTAAGTTTTTGCACCTCATCTAATATTTCCGGGCGGCTTCCGCCATCGGATACGATGAGTTGCTTAAACGTTAACCCGGTTTCTTTTAATTTAAGTAATAATCTTTCAAGAGACTTCACCCTGTTAAAGTGTGTTATTAAAAGGGCTACAGAAGTGATAGGTTTATTACTTTCCAAAATTGCAAACTGAGAGCGATTAATCAATAGTTAATAGTCTGTTTTACACGAAGTTATTTACTTAGCATAATTCAACTGTTATCTGCTAATATAGTTGAATTTTAAAAATAATCCATTGTTAAATTGCAATTTCATCAATTAGGTGTTTTGTTGGGCTATTCGATGCGTTATTTGCTGTGGCCCGATAATTTAGCTTTAGCCCATGAGTAAGCCGGGCTAATACAACGCTGTAATTACCATAACAAACGGAATGATTCAAAAGCTTTTATAATCGCGTCGGCAATAACAAGGTTGCCTTTATCCGAAGGATGCAAACCATCATAAGTTATGTTAATGGCCGCTGGCGGATAAGGATAATCATCAACCAGCGGATTAAAAGGAATATTGGCAGCTTCCGGGTACGTGTAATTCTTATACAAACCCGAAGCTGGGTCTTTTAAACGTTTAAATTTTACAAGGTTACCAAAACTTAATGCCTTGTTGTGATACAAATCGAGCACCGGAATATGCGCGTAAACGCCAATTGAATCTATGGCGACGGCAAAAGACTCAAGTGACTGGCCGTTTTTTGGTTTATACGAGCCGTAAGCATTGTTTGTCGCGCCGCCTATATAAACAAAATCAGCCCTTTGCATGGGTGCTATTAAAAGTATTTTCGCCTCCGGGTTAAGGTTATGTATTTTATTAATGATAATGCGGAATGAACCATAAACGGTGCTATTCCCTTTATCAGTAATATAATCATTTAAGCTGCCCAACGGCCTGCCCCGCCCCCAATCGTTTGTCCCCAAAAAAACAGTATAAATATCAGCTTTTACCAATCCAAGGCTGTCGATATGTTCGGCAATGTTGCCCGATGTCCAGCCGTTATAGCCTTTATTAATATAATGCAGGTTATCAAAATGAGCTACCACATCAGTTAAATAACCGCGCGTTACACGGTTACCTGTTTCATCTGTATGATCGTTAAGATAAGTTATCGAATCGCCAATGGCCAGCCAGGTGACGTTTTTCTTCACAAATG
>Ga0302315_10001585_pt1 | contig 22798 bp, 14 predicted proteins | sample III_Palsa_N3_1_FD_200532 | JGI IMG/M metagenome (GOLD analysis project Ga0302315, IMG submission 200532) | Peat permafrost microbial communities from Stordalen Mire near Abisko, Sweden - III_Palsa_N3_1 | ecosystem: Environmental > Terrestrial > Soil > Palsa > Peat permafrost | place: Sweden...
GCCTGCAGCTATGGCTGGCGCTGGGTTTCCTCGGCGTATGCATGGTCAACATTGTTGGCCTGCTGCTGGCGAAATTCCTGCGCCGCAGCGGCGAGGTCAGCGTGCGCCGGGCATTGGGCGCACGGCGTCGCGACATCTTCCTGCAGTTCGGCATCGAGTCGTCGGTGATCGGTTTGGCCGGCGGCGTGCTGGGCCTGGGCATCGCCGAACTCGGCCTGTGGAGCGTGCGTCAGCGTCCCGATGGCTACGCGCAACTAGCCCAGATGGATGCCGCCATGTTGCTCGGCACCTTTGCGCTGGCGGTATGCGCCAGCGTGTTGGCCGGACTGCTGCCGGCGTGGCGCGCCTGCCACATCGCTCCTGCTCTGCAGCTCAAGACCCAATGAGGTGATTCATGCCACTGCGACCATTGCTTTCCAGCCTTACCCGCCACAAGCTCACCGTGCTGCTGCTGGTGCTGCAGGTCGGCCTGACCTGCGCCATCGTCTGCAATGTCGTGTTCATGATCGTCAACCGCACCGCCCAGCTGCGTCAGCCCAGCGGACTGGCCGAGGATGAGCTGGTGACGGTCGAAAGCATCGGCCTGGACGAGAACGAAAATCCACTGACCCGACATGCCGCCGACGTGGCAGCACTGCGGCAGATCCCCAGCGTGAGATCCGTGGCTGCGGTCGATGCGCTGCCGTTCAACGGCAACGACTGGAGCAATGGCATCGCCACCACGCCGAACGCCGAAACCGACCTCACCGCCACCGCCTACAACGGAACCCCGGACGAGCTCGGCACGCTGGGTCTGCATCTGCTCGAGGGGCGCGATTTTCTGCCTGACGAATACCTGCCGATGGACAGTGCGCATGACTGGGCCGGCATCAACCATGTACCGGTCACCATCATTACCCGCGCGCTGGCCGAGCGGTTGTTTCCGGGTCAGAGCGCGCTGGGCAAGGACATCTATCCCGGCGACAACCCGGTACGCATCGTCGGCGTGGTCGATCATCTGCTGCGACCGCAACTGCGCGAGGCCGTGGGCAGCGAGTACAGCACCCTGCTTCCGCTGTTGCCGGACACCGTGGATATCACCTATGTCCTGCGCACCGCGCCGCAGGAACGTGAACGCGTGCTGCAACAGGCGGCCGATGTACTGAACCAGCTCGACGGCAATCGCATCCTGCGCAAATCGCAGACGTTCACCCAGTTGCGTGACGACTACTTCCGTCGCAACCGCACCATGATCGGCCTGCTGCTGGCGGCAGCCACCGGACTGCTGTTCGTTACGGCGCTGGGTATCGCCGGCCTTGCCAGTTTCTGGGTGCAGCAGCGACGACGCTCGATCGGCATTCGCCGCGCCATCGGCGCCACCCGCGGCGACATCCTGCGTTATGTGCAGACCGAAAATTTCCTGATCGTCAGCGGCGGCATCGTGCTGGGTATGCTGCTGGCCTATGCACTCAACCTGTGGTTGATGAAGTATTACGAGCTGCCGCGACTGCCGTTACTCTACCTGCCCGTCGGCGCCGGATTACTGTGGCTACTCGGCCAGGGCGCGGTGTTCGGGCCCGCACTGCGCGCGGCAGCGGTACCGCCGGTGGTGGCCACGCGGATGGACTAACCCGCGTGGGCGGGTGGCCTTGCGCAAGAATCAGCGGAGCCGTCCAGACTCCCGCTGATCACGGCCGCTGTCAGAACCAGAGCCCACGCCTTCAATAGGTATTTCTTCGACAACATATCGCTGGTGAGGTTGCTGACGAAATAATCCCAGCGTCGACGCGTGGTGTATTCCGTTCGACTTCATGGATCTGCAGGACGTGCAGGAAGTCACCAACTTCTTCGAGCGTCGCGTCTCGGCCTACCAGGTCGGTGTGCAGGGCGACGTGGCGTTCGACATGTCGTTCTGAAGCAAATGGCCGGTCGAAACGTCAGCGTTCGATCGGCCGGTTTATGCCGTGAAACCTTGGCAAGAAACCCGACGCGTCAAGGCGTCGGCATCTTCAACTGAAACTCTTTCGGCGGCGTATCGCCAGCGAGATTTCGCACAAAGTAATCCCAGCGGCGACGCGTCGCATACAGCGTGTCGGCTCCGTAGCCGTGATGCACGTTCGGAATCAGCAACAGGTCGAAATCCTTGTTGGCCTTGATCAGCGCATCGGCCACCAGCAGGGTTTCGTAGGGCGGCACATTATCGTCGAGTGTGCCGTGCACCAGCATCAAATGCCCTTTGAGATTGGCAGCGTGATTCTGGTTGGCCTGATCGTCGTAATTGCTCTTGCCGTCCTTGCCTGCGATCAGCTCGCCCTGGTACTTCTCGGCCCAGTCGTCCTCGTAGTTGCGGTTGTCGTGGTTGCCGCTTTCCGACCACCCGACCTTGAAGAAATCCGGATAGCGCAGCATCGCGTCGGTGGAGGCGTTGCCGCCGCCGGAATGGCCCCAGATACCAACGCGATCCAGGTCAATCCATGGATAACGCTTGCCCAGCTCCTTGATGCCGGCCACCTGGTCCGGCAGCGTGTTGTCGCCCATATTGGCGAACCAGGTATCGTGAAACGCCTTCGACCGCCATGGCGTGCCCATGCCGTCGATGGCGACGACGACGAAGCCCAGTTCAGCCAGCGACTGGTTGTCACCACGACTCGCCAAAAAGCTGCGGCCGCGTACCGAACCCGTCTGCGGACCCGGGTAGATGTAGTCGACCACCGGATACTTTTTCGATGGATCGAAATTCGATGGCTTGAACATCATGCCGTAGAGATCGGTCTTGCCGTCACGCGCCTTGACCATGATTGGCACCGGCGGCACCCAGCCGGCGGCCTTCAGGCGCGAGATGTCTGCCGTGGCGATGCTGGCGACGGTGTGGCCGTCTGCAGCGCTGCGCAGTGCGGTGACCGGCGGCTCGGTCGGCGTGGACCATGCGTCCACGAAAAGTTTGTTGTCCGGCGACAGGTTGACCGTGTGATCGGCGGCCTCCGGCGTCAACAGCGTCGGTTGACCCCCGTCTAGGCTGACCTTCCAGAGCTGCTGGTAATACGGATTGACGCCCTTCTCCCGACCCACGCCGCGGAACCAGACATTACGGGTGACCGGGTCGACCTTCAGCATCTCGGTGACGTCGCCGTCGCCGGTGGTGATCGCATGCTTGAGCTTGCCGGTGTCGAGGTCGTACAGATACAGCTGGCCCCAGTTGCTGCGCTCGGAGAACCACACTGCTTCATGGCTTTGCGGTAGATAGGCCCAGTTGGCGCTACCCAGGCCGCTTTCGTAATAAGTCTTAGCGGTTTCCTCGAACACCGTGCGCACCTTGCCGCTGTCGGCGTCGGCGATGCGGAACCATTCGTGCTGGTGATAGCGCGAGGTTGATACGAACGCGAGGGTTTTGCCGTCCGGCGCCCACTTCACGTCATCCCAGCCGCCATCGGGACCGCAGCTAACGTCGTCGCACAGGGTCGAGCGGTGCTGGTCGGCCGGCATCTGCAGACGCACCACGGTTCGGGTTGGCACCTTGATGATCACGCGCTCGATCATGGTGACGTTCTTGTCGCCCGGCAGCGGATATTTCCACGCCTGCAGCGTGGGATGGCCGACGTTGGTGGTGACCAGATACATGTCGCCGGTCTTGCGCTGATCCTGCTGGAACGTGGCGATCTGGCTGGAATCGGGCGACCATTCGAGGATGGCGTTATCGGTGTGTTTCCAGCCGGCATTGTCGGTGGCGTAACCGAAGTTCTCCACACCGTCGGTGGTCAGCTGGGTTTCCTTGCCGGTGGCAACGTCACGCAGCCACAAATTCCAGTCGCGGATAAACGCTTCACTTTTCTTGTCCGGCGACAGCACGCCCGGCTCGCTGCCGATATTTTTAAGCTGATCTTTCGCGCCCTGCGCGGCGACGCACACGCCAGCATTTTTCAGATCGCACAGGTAGTGCTTGTCGTGGATGGCGATATCGAGGCGGCCGTCCGGCATAACGCTGTAATCGTTCACCGGCAGTTTGCTGGCCTCCACCGGCTTGCCGGTGGCCTTGCCCAGCGCCGCGGCGAGCTTCGCCTGATCGAACAGCGGCGTGACCTTACCGCTGACCGCATCCATCTGCACAAAGTGATCGCCTGTGCTGTCGTGATCGCGATACCAGAAGTGGCTGTTGTCCAGCCAGCTCACTTTTTGCACATCGTGATCAACCAGCGGCGCCGTTTTATAGCTCATGAAGCGCTCGGCCTGCGCGTAGTCGCTGGCGGTCAGTGTGCGACTTTGCGCAGCAACGCCGACCGACGTAAACACCATCATCACTGCGCCAACCCGGCACGACGTGCGGACTATCGAATACATGCAACCTCCATCAGAAAACCTGCGGCATGATGACGGCCGATTGACCGCCCCACATTTAATCGACCAATGCTAGCGCGATACATCGTTGACTTCCCCTGCCAAAGGTCCATGGCCCGAACATTTACTACTTTCGTGACCCACTACAATCGCTGCATGCGGCTGTCGCCGCACCGCTTCCCCTTCCACGCCGTGAGATGCCATGACCACTATTCCCAACGAAGCCCGCCTGATGGAGATGGTTTTCCCCGACCACACCAACCACCTCGGCACGCTGTTCGGCGGCCAGGCGCTGGCGTGGATGGACAAGGCGGCGTTCATCGTGGCCTCGCGCTATGCGCGACGCACGGTGGTGACGGCGCGCTCGGAAGAGGTGAATTTTCGCGTGCCGGTGCGCAGCGGACAGCTGGTCGAACTGGTGGCCAGTGTGGTGAAAGTCGGTCGCAGCTCGATGACGGTGGAAGTGGAAATGACCGCCGAGGATCCCCTCAGCGGCGACCGCCGGGTTTGCACCACAGGCCGTTTCGTGATGATCGCGCTGGATTCCAACGGCTCGCCGACGGCCATCCCGCCGCTGCCCGCGGCAGGATAAATAGCGCGCTTGACGCCACCGGCGTCCGGCAACACGCTGTGGCTCCTCTTTTCGATAGCGGAGTACCGCGATGTCCGAGCCAGTGACTCTCATCGGCAGCTATATCTCGCCGTACGTGCGCAAGGTGCTGGTGTTTCTCGAGCTGAAAGGCGTCGACTACCGCATCGATCCGATCCCGCCGTTTGTCGGCAACGCCTCGTTTTCGCAGCTCAGCCCGCTGCGCCGCATCCCCGTCATGCGCGATGGCGATCTGCTGCTCAACGACTCCAGCGTGATCTGCCAGTACCTGGAAGACAGTTATCCGCAGGTGCCGCTATATCCGGCTGACATTGCCAACCGCGCGCTGGCGCGCTGGCTGGAGGAGTACGCCGATGTGGCGCTGGGCGACGCGATCGTGGCCAAGCTGTTTTTCCAGCTGGGCGTGAAGCCGCATATCTTCGGCGAGAAAACCGACGAGTCATTGGTGCAGCACGCGCGCGAGGTGGATATTCCCGCTGCGCTGAACCATCTGGAAAGCCAGCTGCCCGCCGATGGTTTCACTTTCGGCGAGCTGTCCATCGCCGATATCAGCATCGCCAGCTTTTTCCGCATGGCCGGCTTCGTGCGCTACACCATCGATGCCGAACGCTGGCCTCGTTGCGCCGGCCTGGTCGCCCGCACGCTGGCGCTGCCGGTGTTTGCCAAACTGGCTGCGTTCGAGGACCGCGCGCTGCGTACGCCGGTGCTGGAACAGCGCGCCGTGCTGGAAGCCATGAACGCACCACTCACGGCAACCACCTGCGGTGGCGCGACGCCACGGCGCGGCATCATTGCTATCGACTGAAGGCGACTCGACCAACGCTTAGCGCAAGTCAGCCATCAACTCGACCAGCCAGTCCACGAATACCCGCACGCGCGGCGATAGCTGCCGCTGCGCAGGGTACATCACCGACACCGGCATCGATGGTGGCGGGTACTGCGGTAGCACCTCGAGCAGACGGCCGACGGCAAGATCGCCCGCAACGTTGTAGCGCGGCAGCTGGATCATGCCCAGGCCGGCACGGCAGCTGGCCGCATAGATGTCGCCGGAGTTCACCGTGACCACACCGGGCACATCGATGATTTGCAGCTCGCCAGCGACCATGAAATCCAGTGGCTGCGCACGGCCGCTGGTCGGCGATCGCCAGACCACCGCCTGATGCGCCGCAAGCTCATCCAACCCTTGCGGCATGCCGTGCTGTTCGACGTAGCCGGCGCTGACGCAGGTCACTTGCGACAGCATAGCGAGGCGTCGCGCAATCAATCCCGAGTCGGCCTGCTCGCCGCCGCGCACCACGCAGTCCACGCCTTCGTGGACCAGATCGACGTAGCGATCGCTGGCGCCGATATCGAGTTCCAGCAGTGGATAGCGCACACGAAAATCCGCCAGCGCCGGCACGATCACCGCCGTACCCAGTGACCCGGACAGATCGATTCGCAGCAGGCCGCGTGGCTGCGCCGCGGCGTGACTGAACACCGATTCGGTTTCCTCCAGATCCGCCAGCAGCCGCTGGCATCGGGTGTAGTACGCCTGACCGTCGGGCGTGGTGCGCACACTGCGCGTGGTACGGATCAGCAATTGCGTACCGAGTCGCGCCTCGAGCTGACGCAGCGCGTGACTGACCGTGGCACGCGGAATCCCCAGCTCGTCGCCGGCGCGGGAAAAGCTGCTCAGATCCACGATGCGGGTGAACACGCGCATGGTGTCGAATCGATCCATCAATGCCTCACTGTTGAGCTTTATTGGATAGACATATCAATTTAACCCTATTTATCCAACGCAACTCACTGGAGACAATGCTCTGTGCTCCGTGGCACGGGAGCTTTGGTGATCAGCCATTGGCCTCGATGTCTCCCGCGCTCGCGTGATTTGACCCTCCCCATCCAAAGGACATCCCCATGCAAACCCGCACACTCGGCAAAAATATCGGTGGCAAACCGGGCCCCAAGGTCTCCGCCCTCGGCCTCGGCTGCATGGGCATGAGCGATTTCTACAGCGGTCGCGATGATGTCGAATCGATCGCCACCATCCAACATGCGCTCGACCGTGGCTTCAACCTGCTCGACACCGCCGACATGTATGGCCCCTTCCTCAACGAAGAGCTGGTCGGCAAGGCGATCAAGGGCCGCCGCGAAGATGCGTTTATCGCCACCAAGTTCGGCATCGTGCGCGACCCGAACGACCCGACCAAGCGCGGCGTCAGCGGCCATCCGGACTACGTGCGCAAGGCATGCGAAGGCAGCCTGAAGCGGCTGGGCGTGGAAACCATCGACCTCTATTACCAGCACCGCGTCGACACCAGCGTGCCGATCGAGGACACCGTGGGCGCGATGGCCGAGCTCGTCAGTGCGGGCAAGGTGCGTTATCTCGGCCTGTCCGAAGCCTCCGGCGCCACCATCGAGCGCGCGCATGCGGTGCACCCGATCGCGGCGCTGCAAAGCGAGTTCTCGCTGTGGACGCGCGATCCGCAGACCAATGGCATGCTCGACGCCTGCCGCAAACTTGGCATCAGCCTGGTGGCGTATTCGCCGCTTGGCCGTGGCTTTCTCACCGGTGCGATCCGTTCGCCGGACGACTTCGAGGCGGACGACTATCGTCGCCACAGCCCGCGCTTCCAGGGCGACAACTTCACGCACAACCTGGAGCTGGTCGATCAGGTGCAGAAGCTCGCCAACGACAAGGGCTGCACGCCGGCGCAGCTCGCGCTGGCCTGGATGCTGGCGCAGGGCGACGACATCGTGGCGATCCCTGGCACCAAGCGTCGCAGCCGCCTCGATGAAAACCTCGGCGCGCTCGACGTCAAGCTCAGCGCGGCGGAGCTGAAGGCGATCGAAGCGGTGTTTCCGCCCGATGCTGCCGTTGGCACCCGCTATGCCGAGGCCATGATGCACATGGTCAACGTGTAACTTGATGATCAGCGCCTTTGTCCGCGATGCCATCAGGTGCCGCGGGCAAAGCCGTTAAACTGGGCGACATGAGTACGCCCGAACAATCCCCGCTCGGCCAGAGCACCGTCTACGCCGATCGCTACGACCCCAGCCTGCTGTTTGCGATCCCGCGCGCTGGCAAGCGCGCGGAGATCGGCGTGGGCGACACGCTGCCGTTTCACGGCCTCGACATCTGGAATGCCTACGAACTGTCTTGGCTCGACGCGCGTGGCAAGCCGGTGGTCGCCATGGCAGAGTTCCGCGTACCCGCCACGTCGCCCAACATCATCGAATCGAAGTCGTTCAAGTTGTACTTGAACGGTTTTGCGCAGGAGCGCGTTGCCGATGCGGCGGCGCTTGCCGCCACGCTGACGCGCGATCTCTCGCATGCCGCTGGCGCGGCTATCGACGTGCTGCTTAGCGAGGCAAGCGCCGCCAAACATCCGATCACTGATCTGGACGGCCATCTGCTGGATGACCAGGCTATCGAGATTGATCACTACGGGCCGCCTGAAGCGGGTTTTCTGCAAACCGCTGCCGGCGCCAAAGTCATCGAGGAAACCATGGTCTCGCACCTGTTGCGCTCCAACTGTCCGGTCACCGGGCAGCCGGACTGGGGCAGCGTGCAGATCGCCTATCGCGGTGCGCCGATCGACCACGCCGGGCTGCTGCGTTATCTGGTGTCGTTTCGCAATCACAACGAGTTCCACGAGCAGTGCGTCGAGCGCATCTACGTTGACGTGATGGCGCGCTGCGCCCCCGAGCAGCTCAGCGTATACGCGCGCTATACGCGGCGCGGCGGCCTGGACATCAACCCGTTTCGCAGCAGCAAGGCACTGAACCCGGCCAATTCACGCGGCGCCCGCCAGTAATACCGGACATGCCGGTAATCGGCGCTTCATATCGGCGCGGCTAACCTTCATCATTGAGTCAAAGCATCTGGACTGGCAACGCTTGGCCCGTCACCATGGCCCGCTAGCCCGTACGTTATCAACCCTGGAGCCACACACCATGTCATTTTCACCGCGTTCTGCCGTGCTGTTCAGCGCCACATTCGCCAGCATGCTGCTGCTCAGCGCCTGCGGCAAAAGCGAAGCGCCCGCACCAGCGCCTGCAGCGGCCAGCACGGCAGCGCCCGCTCCGGCGCCGGCAGCTACAGCCCCGGCTGCAGCCAGCACCGCCGTGAAGCCAGCCGCCAGCAGCACAGCGGCAGTCGCACCAGCCGCCGCCGCTACCGTTGCAGCAACTCCCGCCGCAGCCGCCGCCACGCCATTGAGCTTCTCCAAACTGACCCTGGGTAACGCCGTCAATAACGACCACCAGGTAACGAAAGCTGGCACCAGCTTCGCTGCTACGGACAAGACCATTTACGCCAGCGTTGCCACCGATGGCAGCAGCAACGGCACCAAGCTCAACGCCAAATGGAGCTATCTGGAAGGTCAGGGCGTGGTGGTCAGCAACATCACCCAGTCGATCGCCACCGACGGCCCGGCGGTCACCACCTTCAAGGTGCAGAACCCGGACCTGTGGCCGGAAGGCAAGTACAAGGTCGAGATCTCGCTGGACGGCAAGACCGTCGCCGATCAGGATTTCCAGATCACCAAGCGCTGATCGCAAATCTTGCTGCACCAAAGCATTAAGGCGCCTATAGGGCGCCTTAATGCTTTGGTATCAGGCCCGCGTGCGTTATGCGTCGGAAAATCTTCAAACTTATTATGACAAGCGCATGTCGCAGGCAGTGGCGCGGCAATGTCTCGCCGGTGCATCATCGGCAACGAGCCATCGGTCGCGTCATTGAATGCATCGAAGGTTTGGAGCAATCTCTCGATCGCAAAGCGTACATGGAGATGCTACCGCTACTGAAGCGATGTATCGGAGCTGATACAGGTTGTCGGCTAACGGCCGTAGGTGTGGATCGCTAGCGGGTCGGCAACTTCGTGGATTGGTACAAGGGGTATGACAGCAGTCAGTTGAATGGCCCAATTCTTTCGGGCATGACCCGCATGTGCATCTGACAGGAATTTTCCTGCGAAGGCGATGCGGCACAACTTGTCGGGTGCGCGCTTGGAGGCGATGGGTGATTATTGACTATCTGGAAGGGTCAGGCCTGGCCCATATCGAAGCGGACCTCTGCATTATCGGAGCCGGTGCGGCGGGTATCGCCATCGCCAGAACATTCATTGGAACGTCCGTTTCGGTCTGTCTCATCGAAAGCGGCGGCCTCGCCGGCGAAAACAGTAGCCAGGCCCTTTACGAAGGATTGTCGATTGGCCGGCCAGCCTTTGATTCCGCTAACTCGCGAATGCGGATATTCGGCGGCAGTTGCACGCTGTGGGGCGGCGGCTGCATCACACTCAGCAAGCAGGATCTGAGTCATCGAGATTGGGTGCCGAACAGCGGCTGGCCGATCTCCTACGACGAACTGGAACCGTATTACGCGCGCGCGCGCTCCTATTGCCAGATCGAATCACATGATTTCAGCGATGGCTCATTTCTCACGCCGCTATCGCGGCCGGCCATTCCCTTCAACGACGGCACGCTGGTCAACCAGGTCTTTGCCCGCAGCCCGATTCTATTCGGGCAAGCCTATCGCGATGAACTCCGGCAGGCGCCCAACATCACGGTACTTCTACACGCAAACCTGCTCGAACTTCAGGCCACGGCCGATGGATCTTCCGTTGACCATGCCCGGATCGCCACACTGGCCGGACGCCAAGGGCAGGTGCGCGCGCGACACTACGTGCTGGCCTGCGGCGGCATCGAGAATGCGCGACTGCTGCTGATGTCGGATTCGGTCGCACCGAACGGGCTCGGCAACGACCACGATCTGGTCGGCCGTTACTTTATGGATCACCCGAGCGGCACGATGGGCTCGGTCCATACCGACACGCCGGAGCGTCTTACCCAACCCTACGACCGGAACCTCGGTAAGGGACCTGCACCATCGTTTCCCGAAATTGGTCTGTCGGGTGAATTTCAGAAAGACCGGCGACTTCTGAGCGGACGCGTCCATCCCTTTGCCGTGGAAGATGCCGTGCCCAAGGGCATCCAGGCATTGCGCAACCTGCGCGCCACGCTTCGTCCACCGGCGCAGGACGAGGGCTCGGTACTCGAACGACGGCTATGCGCCGCGATGAAGAATGGGCCGTCCAACGGTGATGACGGCTTGGCCAGCGCGGAAGGCATCGGCAAGCTGACATTGCGACTGGGCCTGGGCGTCGGCGATATCGTCAGGGCGATGGCGCAGAAGCTGGCAGACAAGCCGACGGTGCGGAGCAACCGTGTCGAACTGATCGGCTATTTCGAACAGGCGCCCAATCCCGACAGTCGCATCACACTTGGCAACGAGCGCGATGCATTGGGCCAGCGAAAGGTCTGCGTCGACTGGCAACTGACTTCGCTCGACACACAGACCTACCACACCGCAGCCGTCCTCTTCGGTACCGAACTCGCACGTGCATGCGATGGCAGGTTCGAACTCGCGCCCTGGCTCGCAGCAGGAGATCACGGCATGCCCGAAGTTCACGGCACGGCACATCATCTGGGGACAACGCGCATGTCCGACGATCCGTCGCATGGCGTCGTCGACCGTCAGTGCCGGGTGCACGGCATCGACAATCTGCACATCGCCGGCAGTTCGGTTTTTCCGACCGGCGGCTGGGCCTTTCCGACGTTCACCATCGCGGCATTGAGCCTGCGACTGGCAGACTCGTTACGCAAACTGTTGTGATTTTCCAATATTACGGCATCGCCGTATCCCGGCGTTTAAGGACTGCCGTCGCGGGATTGCCTGATCGCAGTTCGGCAATAACTCGGTTCTATGGTTTCGCAGAAATCCGTGGCGATCGGTTTACATGACAGCTGATCGCTCTCGTGCCGATGTCTTTGCGCAAGATGTCGCGCACGCTTTCGCACTTTCGGGTTTCAAGGCTCCGCCTGTCGGCGAAGCCTTGATCCTGCTCGTCGACACGGCGCAGTGGACGACCCATGCTGATGCCGCGGAAATTATTCTCGATGCCGAGGAACGCCATCGTGCTGCCCGCTTCCACTTCGCGCGCGACCGCGTGGCCTATGTGCTGTCGCATGCGCTCTGGCGAACTGCTCTAGGCGCTTGCCTGGGTTTGCCGGCGGCCGACGTACCGATTATCAAAACCCTGTCGGGACAGCCGCATCTGCCACACACCGCATGGGCGACCAGCCTCAGTTACAGCGGCAGCTGGGCAGCGATGGCACTCTGTACTGCCGCAACCGTGGGCGTCGATATCGAGCGCTCGCCAGCATGCCTGACGCTTGACGAGCTGATCGCAACGATATGTTCGCCGAGCGAAGTCACCCACCTTGAAGCGCTGACGGCCTCGGCACGTAAGCAGGCACTATTGGCGCTGTGGACGCGTAAGGAAGCACTGCTCAAGGCCTTTGGCGTCGGCCTGATCGAAGCACCCGCGATGTTCACGGCCACAGCCGGCACACTGATTGCCGCGCCGACATCCGCCCCTGGTCAACCCGCGTGCCGGGCGTTTGAGCTGGATCTGCCGACAGGTCTCGTTGGCGCGCTGGCGGCCCCTGCACCCATAGCATCATTTCAGGTGCTCAAGCTTGCCGCGGCTCCTTCCAGGTAAGCGGCGCAAGCTGTCGTTTCGCGCAAATTAGAAGCCGCTGCTTTGAAGGATTTTGGTCGCCGGGGTTTCCAGCGGCTGGCTGGTATGGATATTGCCTAGCATATTTAGAATAAAAAGTATTTCGCCTGCGTCACATCGACACAGACCAAAAACGGCGGTAGTCTCGGAATTCGCCCGCAAGCACATCGTGGCGAATGGAGGGGAAGAAGATGCTTCGCTTTCTGCGCCAACAGACTATGCGCTGGCTTCTATTGCTGGGCCTGACTGAACTGCTGCTGCTCGCAGCGTCACTGAATGTGTCGATGTACCTGCGCTATTTTCGCGATCCCGCCGAGCTGGCCGAGTTTTCCCGCCACATGCCAGAGCGTTCGCTGGTCTTCGCGGTGATGATATTGCTGGGCATGGCAGCGCTGGGTCAGTACCAGACCCATATGCGTACGAGCTGGTTCGGCATGGTGGCACGCCAGGCCGTGGCGTTCATTCTTGGTGGTCTAGGTTTGGTGGTGGGTTATTACGTGATACCGCAGGCCTATGTCGGTCGCGGCGTGCTGGCTATCGCCCTGCCACTGGGCTTTCTGGCTGTCATGGGTTTCCGTCTGCTCTTTTTTCGCCTGGTCGAAATCCGGTCATTCAAGCGTCGCGTGCTGATCCTTGGCGCTGGCCAGCACGCCGCACAGATTCATCATCTGATGCGCCGACGTTCAGACCGTCGCGGTTTCAGCATCGTAGGTTATGTTCCTCGTCCGAACGAAACCGTCGCCATACCCGCAGAGCATGTGTTCTCGTCAGGCATTCCCTTGCAGGTGCTCGTCCAGCGCGAGCAGGTCGACGAGATCGTGGTCGGCGTCGACGATCGACGTGGTGGGCTGCCGATGGAGGAACTGCTCGAGTGTCGTCAATTGGGCTTACCCATCATTGACCTGACGACCTTCTTCGAACGCGAGTCCGGCCGCGTCCAACTCTCGCTGCTCGATCCCTCCTGGCTGATTTTTTCGGCGGGCTTCGATGCCACGCCAGTGCGACGGTTGAGCAAGCGCTCTTTCGACTTGATTGCCGCCACGCTGTTGCTGGCATGTGGCTGGCCGCTGATGCTGGGCGTGGCGCTGGCAATCCGCCTCGAGTCCGGCCCCGGACAACCCATTCTCTATCGCCAGGAGCGGGTCGGCGAGCGTGGCCAGACATTCCAGCTACTCAAGTTTCGCAGCATGCGAACCGATGCCGAGCGTGATGGCGTAGCCCGTTGGGCCAGCAAGAACGACGACCGCGTAACGCACGTCGGGCGGATCTGCCGCAAACTGCGCTTCGATGAATTGCCACAATTGTGGAATGTACTGAAGGGCGAAATGAGTATTGTCGGTCCACGGCCGGAGCGACCGGAATTTGTATCCCAACTGGCGACAAAAATTCGCTATTACAGCCTGCGGCACTGCTTGAAGCCCGGTCTCGCTGGTTGGGCCCAACTGAGTTATCCGTACGGAGCTTCTGAAGACGATGCCGCGGAAAAGCTCAAGTACGACCTGTTCTACGTCAAGAACCACAATTTGATGCTCGACTTGCTGATCCTGATTCAGACGGTCGAAGTGGTGCTCTTCCGACGCGGCGCGCGCTAGGCTCTCACAGCCGATCCGATCAGCTCGCGCAGCACGCTTGTCACGGCACTTCGGGTTATGCCTTACAGCGATGCCAACTAACCCGCATCGTTCGATGATCCTGCAGTGGCCGTCGCACGTTCGGCGTAGATGTTCCACAGCAAGACGCCTAGCGCCACGGCGGCCAGAAGGATCAGCCATCTTGAGCGCGCACCCCGCGACTCCACGGACGGAACCGGACGACGGTGTTCGCGCTGGTCGACACGAATAGCGCCTGGAATTTGGGCGAACGAGTCTGCCGACACCGGTTTCGACGGAAACGCCGCGCCAGGCAGCCGACCGTGCCGTCGGTGAAACTCCACGGCTGCAGCGTACTGTGCAGTAATCCTCTTCAATATTTCTGCGGCTCGAACATCGAGAGGGCCACCAGCGCGGCGATCTGGATGCAGCAATGAGACGCGGCGGCGGTAGGCTCGCTTCAATTCAAGCAAACCACCGTCAGGGCTGAATTCAAGCTTTCGGTACAACTCGAGAAAATCAGTCTCATTTACCAAGTCCATTTCCCCTGATGCTGTGAACTTGCTGTCTGTCTGATTGATCCAGATATACGTCTACTGCCTATGCGTCGGATCTCGCTGATCAAGCAGTAGCCGGCGCCGTGATGCCCCATCTGGAAGCTACATCCCCAAACCCTGTCTGTGCTGCGCGGAAAGGCCTACATGTTGCGAGGTCAACCAGCGCGGCTTAAGCATATTTTATTCTTGACAGAATGTGACGCAATTCGCAAAATCATGATCCGGTAAGAGGGCTGCTCCATGCATGGCCGTCACGCTCACGTCGTTTCCCGCGATCGCCAGACCGCAATCGTTGTTGCCCTGCTGATTGTCGGGTCGATGGTTGTGGCTGGACCGGCTCGGGCTTATCTACGTGCAGATGCCACCATCGGCAACCTTGCTGGACAGGCGAGTCCTTCGCTGGGCGCCCATACCCTGCTCGCCCAGTCCGAGGGGCTCGGTGCGACTCCGGCTGTAACCTCACCGATCGACACCCAGGCCAGCGGCAGTTCGCTTATCGTTCTCAATGGCGGCTATGCCGGTAACGCCACAACCCCTATCGACAACTACGCGAACCACTGGAAGCAGCTGGGCGGCAGTGTCCCTTATCAGAACGGATACGAGGCATTCGACGTTACCGCCTATATCGCGCTCTCGGCCGAGGGCGGTACACGGCACACCGTCAGCATCGCCAAGAGCGCAAATGCCAGCGGCGAGATCTCCCTGCCATTCATTGAAGTCAGACAGGCAGGCCTCTTGCAGGACTTTGCACAGAACTATGCGGCTCCCGGCTTGGTACTAAAAAGTGGCGAAGTTACGACCACCGGGCCGGCAACGCTGATTGCGGTGTGGTGGGGAGACGGTGGCGTCAAGCGGATGACGGCGCGGCCCAATAACGAATTTTCTGTCATCGACAGCTACCTGATGCTGCCGGACAACAGCGGCGTCCAGTGCGCCGTAGCGTCCAGGCAGGTCACAAAAGCGGGCACCTATGACGTCAGCTGGATCGGATCGCCTATTCAGGGCGCCATTCTGTGGCTGTTCGCGTTTCAGTCCCGGCCGACGAACGACCACCGGCGATGACATTGTCGATACACGAGTGCTAGACGCCTGACAGGGCGAAACGGAAAAACGGGGAAGAGGCGCTTGCACAACACGGAATAGTTTGGGGGAGGTAGCACCATGCTGGGCAGATTTATCTCAGCGACAGATTATCTCGATTTCCTGGCGCGCGGCCGGCGGGAAACTATGCCGTTGCTCGAATTTGAGCCGGACACGATGAAATCGCACTACAACCGCGCGCCGTTCCAGATAACGCATCGGCTGGCCGACCATCCGTATTTCTCGCTCGAACAGCTTTTCGCACTGTGCCGGCGCATGCCGCCGGAAATGATCCCCTTCCGCATCGGCAGCATTCCCGGCGACGCCGATCTCGATTCTTCCTACGATCGCTACAAAAAGGAACTGACTCTCGACGATGTGCTGGATCACTTCGAGGACAACGGTGCTTACATATGCATCAACAACCCGGAACGCGACGCCACATTTCGGCCGTTGATCGAAGAACTGCTGGCGGAGATCACCGCGCAAATCGATCCGCTGGATCCATGGATCAGCTGGTATTCGACTTACATCTTCATCTCCACGCGTGATTCGGTCACGCCGTATCACATGGATCGCGAGATGAATTTTCTGCTGCAGATACGCGGCAACAAGACCGTGCATTTGTGGGATCCGTCGGACAACGAAATCATGAGTCCGGCACAAAAGGATCTTTTGCTCTCGCGTGTCGGCGACCGTCCGTCCTACCACCCTTCGTTCGAGTCGAAGGCCATGACCTTTGCATTGAAGCCGGGTGTCGGACTGCATCATCCCTTTATCGCACCGCATCGGGTGCACACGGGTCCCGAACTGGCGGTTTCACTGGCGCTCACTTTTCGCACCCAGCAATCTGATCGTTGGACCGATGCGCACCGGTTCAACGCACGCATGCGCCGATGGGGGATGAGTCCGACGCCCGTGGGCAGCAATGTGTTGATGGATCGGGCCAAGTCGGGAATCACTCGCATGGGGCAACGCGCACGTCGCACACCTGCGCCGGTTGGTGCCCCATGAACGACAGAACAAATCCGGTCAACACCGTTACCGAAACGATGACGCTGTTCGATGTGGTGCCTGGCCAACCGGGCCATGCCGGCTGGCAGCATCGCGAGTACCAGATCGATGCTGCCACGGCCGAAGTACTGGCGCGCGACCCTCTGATCCTTTGCGCAGCGCTGGCCGTTGTCGAGTCGCGGCTGACCGGCGCGACATCCGTTCTGGCGAGCCTGTCCGATGCGCAAGGCTCACGACAGACAACGATCGAGGCGCCTCGCGTCGGGAGTCGCAGTGCGTGGCTCGAGATCTTTTCGAAAAACATGTCGAAGGCCGCGCCTCCCTCGTGTCGCAGTGCCTGGGATGTACTGACTGAATCGGCTCATTTCGATGCGTTTGAAAAGACCAGTGAGAACGTAGCAAGCACAAGCCGCTGGCAGCCGTCCCTGCAGGAGTCGCCACGCCTTCAGGTCGCTTTTCAGACGCCGGCCGATGCCGCCGCGATCGACCTGATCGCCCGCGGTGTGCAGCGCGTTCTGGAGATGCTGAGTGCCGATGGTGACGTCGCGATGTCCGCGATCGACGTGGTTGACCCGGTCGAACGCAGTCGCCTGGATGCATGGAACAACACTGCCGTGCCGCGGCATGGCGATGACACCGTGCATGGACTTTTCGCCAGGGCAGCGCGCGATCACCCGATGCAGGTAGCGATCGAATGCGGCGATTTCCGCCTTACCTATGCCGAACTGGATGCGCGCGCCGAACACGTTGCCGCCGGCCTGATGGCGGCCGGCGTTGCCGCTGGCGCTCCGGTCGCGCTGTTGCTGGAGCGTTCGCCCGAGGCGATTGTCGCCCTGCTCGGCATTCTCAAGGCCGGCGCGGCCTACCTGGCGCTGGACGCCGCACATCCGCACGAACGGCTGGCCTTTGCCATCAACGATGCACGCGCGGCCGTCGTCATCGCGCACGCCGACGACGCACCTATTGCGGGCATCCGTGCGCCGTTCATGTCGCTGGCACAACTGGAGTCCGGCGCGGGTTGCAAAGAACTTCCGGCAGGAAATGGCGACGCGCTCGCCTACGTGATGTACACCTCGGGGTCGACCGGAACGCCGAAGGGCGTCGAAATCACCCACCGCTCAATCATCCGTCTGGTGCGCGAGGTGAGCTACGTCGACTTCGGCGCGACGCCACGCGTACTGCACGCCGCGCCGCTCGGCTTCGATGCGTCGACCTTCGAAATCTGGGGCGCACTGCTCAACGGCGGCACCTGCATCATCCACGCAGAACGCATCCCGAACGGCTGCGGCCTGGCGGCCACCATCAAACAGCACGACGCGCGCATCGCCTGGCTCACGGCCGCGCTGTTCAACGCCATCGTCGATGACGATGCGAGCAACCTGCGCGGACTCGACCAGTTGCTGATCGGCGGCGAGGCCTTGTCCGTCGCGCATGTGCACAAAGCTTACGCGGCGTTGCCCGATACGACGATCATCAACGGCTACGGGCCGACCGAGTGCACCACGTTTTCGGCGACATATCGCATCCCGCGCACGCTCGACGCGGCGCTGCGCTCGATTCCGATCGGTCGGTCGATCGCGGATACCACCCTGCATGTGCTGAACGCGCACAACGAACCCGTGCCGATCGGCGTGATCGGCGAGCTGTATATCGGCGGCGCCGGTCTTGCCCGCGGTTATCTGGGTCGCACCGAACTGACCGCCGAACGCTTCGTTGTCGATCCCTTTGGCGTGGACGGCGATCGCCTCTATCGCACCGGTGATCTCGTGCGCTGGTTACCGGAAGGCGTCGTCGAGTTCATCGGCCGCGCCGACGGTCAGGTCAAGATCCGTGGCTACCGCATCGAGATCGGCGAAATCGAGGCTGCCTTGCAGCAGCTGCCCGGCGTGTGCGCCGCTGCCGTATTGGCGCGCGAGGATCGCCCCGGACAAAAGCGGCTGGTGGCCTATTACGTCGCCAACGATGCATCGGTCACCGCGCGCCGATTGCGCGAGCAGCTGACTCGTGCACTGCCGGAATTCATGGTCCCGGCGATGTACCTGAGGTTGGACGCGCTGCCCGTCACTGCCAACGGCAAACTGGATCGACGCGCGCTGCCCGCGCCGGACGGCCGCCGTCCGGAGCTGGCCGACGTTTATGTGCCCGCAGCCAATCCGCTGGAACACCGGCTTTGTGACCTTTTTGCCGACACGCTGGGCCTCGATCAGGTTGGCCGCTACGATAATTTTTTCGAGCTTGGCGGCCAGTCGCTGCTCGCGGTGACGACGCTCGCACGCATCCACGCCGAGCTTTCGCCAAGCCCGACGATCATCGATTTTTTTAGCGGCCCGAGCCCTGCGGCGTTGGCCGGCATCATCGAAGGCGAAGCCCCGGCCGCTGTATCGGCGTCCCGTCTTGTCGTTGGCCACGCGAACGCCGCGGCGGAACCGGTGGCGATCATCGCAATGGCCGGGCGTTTTCCCGGCGCCGATGAAGTCGAGGCCTTCTGGGAAAACCTCTGCGCCGGCCGCGAGTCGATCACCTTTTTCGGCGCCGACGATCTCGATCCCGGCGTGCCGGATGCGCTGCGCGATGATCCGGCGTACGTCGCCGCCCGTGGTGTGATCGATGGCGTGGAAAATTTCGACGCGGCGTTTTTCGGCATCACGCCGCGCGAAGCGGAGCTGATGGATCCGCAGCAACGCATTTTCCTCGAGCTGTGCTGGTCGTGCCTCGAGCGCGGCGGCTACGTGCCCGACGCGCACACCGAGCCGGTCGGCATCTTCGCCGGCATGCACAACGCCACTTATTTCCAGCGTCACATCAGTACGCGGCCGGATCTGGTCGACAAGCTCGGCGCGTTCCAGGTCATGCTCGGCAACGAGAAGGATTACCTGACCACCCGCGTCGCGCACAAGCTCAACCTGACCGGCCCGGCGATCAGCATCAACACCGCCTGCTCCACCTCGCTGGTTGCCATTGCCCAGGCTTTCGACGCGCTGCGCGCCGGCTATTGCAGCATGGCGCTGGCTGGCGGCGTCTCGATCACCTGCCCGCCGCGCAGCGGCTATGTTTCGCAGGAAGGCTCGATGCTGTCGCCCGACGGCCACACGCGCAGCTTCGACGCTGAAGCGCAGGGCACGGTGTTCAGCGATGGCGCAGCCGTCGTATTGCTCAAACGTCTGTCCGATGCGTTGCGCGATGGCGACCCGGTGTACGCGGTGATACGCGGCGCGGCGGTGAACAACGACGGCGGCGTCAAGGCCAGTTTTACCGCGCCGAGCAGCGCCGGTCAGGCGGCGGTAATCGCGATGGCACTGGAGCGCGCTGGTGTCGACGCCCGTTCGATTTCCTACGTCGAAGCCCACGGCACCGCCACACCGCTGGGCGACCCGATCGAAATCGAAGGGCTAACCCGCGCGTTCCGCCGGAGCACGGACGAGTTTGGTTTCTGCGCGATCGGTTCGCTGAAAAGCAATGTCGGCCATCTGGTCATGGCCGCGGGCGCCGCGGGCGTGATCAAGACCGCGCTGGCTTTTAGCGAACGGCAGCTGCCGCCGTCGCTGCATCTGCACGCGACGAATCCAAAAATCGATTTCGCCCATTCGCCGTTTATCGTCAACGACACGCTGCGACCGTGGCTACGCAATGGCCAGCCGCTGCGCGCCGGCGTCAGCTCGTTTGGCGTCGGTGGCACCAACGCGCATGTCATCCTCGAAGAAGCGCCAGTGCGCGCGCCGTCCGACCAGGCAAGTGGTCCGCAGCTGCTGCTGCTGTCCGCACGCACGGCAAATGCGCTGGGCCATGCCGCGGAACGCCTTGGCGAACATCTCGCCGTCGAATCCGACAGCAACCTTGCCGATGTTGCGCACACGCTGATCGTCGGCCGCAAGGCTTTCACCCAACGCTGTCATATTGTCGCCAGCAGCCATGAGGAAGCCGTGGCGCAGTTGCGCGCTGCGCCAGCGATGCACGCCGTATTGCATCCCTCGCCGCGTGTCGTCTTCCTGTTCCCGGGCCAGGGTTCGCAATACGCCGGCATGGGCCGCGAGCTGCATGCGAGTGAACCGGTATTTCGCACCGCAATCGATGAGTGCGCGGAACACTTGCGCGACGAACTCGGTTTCGACCTGCGTGAGCGGCTGTTCGCGGATGATGCGGATGCGCTGCGCGCGACCGCGCTGACCCAGCCAGCCATCTTTGCGATCGAATACGCGATGGCGCGGCTGTGGATGAGTATAGGCATCCAGCCCGTCGCGATGATCGGCCACAGCGTCGGCGAATTTGTCGCCGCTGTGATCGCCGGCGTGATGAGCCTTGCCGACGGTGCGCGCCTCGTCGCGCGGCGCGGGCGGCTGATGCAGGCGCAACCGGGCGGCGCGATGCTGTCTGTGCGGCTTGATGCCGCGCAGTTGAAAGCACGCCTCCCGGCTACCCTGTCGCTGGCCGCCGAGAATGCGCCGAATGCCTGCGTAGTGTCCGGCGAAACCGCCGCGATCGAGGCATTCCATAGCTCGCTCGAAGCCTCGGGCATCGCCAGTCGCCTGCTGCATACCTCGCATGCGTTCCACTCGTCGATGATGGATCCGGTGCTGTCGGCATTTCGAAACGAAGTGTCGGGCACACCGTTGCAATCGCCAGGTATTGCGATCATCTCGACCCTGAGCGGCGCATCGCTGAGCGACGACGAAGCGACTTCGGCAGATTACTGGACGCAGCATCTGCGCGGCACGGTCCGCTTTTCGACGGCCTTGCAGCAATTGCTCGACGAAACACAGCACGCCTTTCTTGAAATCGGGCCACGTACGACCCTGACTGCGCTCTCGCGACAGCACCCGCAGAGTCGCGGACGGATCATGCTGGCGTCGATGGCCGATACGCCGGCCGGTGAACGTGCAGCATGGCTGGATGCCGTCGGCCAGCTCTGGTCGCTCGGCGCGCCGGTCGCCGTGGACAGGCTCGATCGACGCAGCAACAAGCGCCGCGTGCGGCTGCCAACCTACCCGTTCGAACGCAAACGTCACTGGATCGATATCCAGGACGCCGGCATTCCGCCGGCCGTCACAACTGCTGCATCGAAACTTTCCATCGAGCCCGTACCGAATGCCGGCCCGTCGGCTCCCGCCCCAACCAACACAATCCCTCCGGAGATTTCCATGGCCGACCACAGCGCAGGCGCATCCGCCGGGTCCGCACGGTCCACTCGTCTGATCGCTAAGCTCACCGCGCTTTTCGAAGACATCGCCGGCAGCGATTTCGAGGGTGCAGATACCGAGGCCAATTTTATCGAGCTGGGGCTGGATTCATTGTCACTGACGCAGGTGGCGCTGCAATTGCAGAAGACCTTTGCATTGAAGATTACCTTTCGTGAATTGATGGAATCGTTCTCCACGTTCGAGCGACTCGCCATGCACATCGACCAGCTGCTGCCGCCCGAAGCCGCCGCGACGGCAACCGCTCCTTTCGCGGCAAATCCGGTGCAAGCCGTCAATACGATGGCGCTCGCGATGCCGGCCATCGCCACGCAACCGGCCGCCAGCGGAGGCATCGTGCATGACGTGATCCAGCAGCAGATGCTGATCATGCAGCAGCAGCTTGCGCTGCTCGCCGGTACCGCCGTCGCGCCTGCCGTGATGCAAGCGCCAGTCGCCTCGACTCCAGCGCCACTGCCCGCGGTTTCCGTCAACGCCACGCCGATTCCCGCAGCGGAATCGCCCGTTTCGGATGAGGAAGTCGCGCTGGCGCACACCACCTATGACGTCAAGAAAGCTTTCGGCGCCATCGCGCGCATCCATTCAACGCAAACCGAATTGAGCGATCGCCAGCGCGCGCGACTGGATGCGTTCATGCGCCGCTATATCGAACGCACGCAGCGTTCGAAGTCCTATACCGAAGAGCATCGTCCGCATCTCGCCGATCCACGCGTGGTCAATGGCTTCCGGCCGCTGCTGAAGGAAATGATTTATCAGGTCGTGGTCGAACGTTCGAAGGGTTCGAAGGTGTGGGACATCGACGGCAACGAGTATGTCGATGCGCTCAACGGCTTCGGCATGAACCTGTTCGGCTGGCAGCCGGACTTCGTGCTGGACGCCG
>Ga0302315_10001589_pt1 | contig 22760 bp, 12 predicted proteins | sample III_Palsa_N3_1_FD_200532 | JGI IMG/M metagenome (GOLD analysis project Ga0302315, IMG submission 200532) | Peat permafrost microbial communities from Stordalen Mire near Abisko, Sweden - III_Palsa_N3_1 | ecosystem: Environmental > Terrestrial > Soil > Palsa > Peat permafrost | place: Sweden...
AATGCGTTTATTTTTGTACGAAGACGCCGAATGCATGAATGCTGGATTCGCGGTAACGGCTGCAGTACCGCGCTGACTTTTCTTGGCATGCCCGCAAGGCTGCATGTAGAATCCGGAAATAGCGACACGGTTAAATGTGTTGTTCGACAAAACCTGTCCTGACTAGCCTGCGCAGCACGTTGGTACAAGCCTCATACAACAACAGCCGTATACGTTGTCGTTCAAAGTGCCGCGTCGCTTCTTCCAGTGTCTGAATGCCGGCGATGTCCATGAAAGGGGCCCCACCCATTCGAAATACGATATAACGAGCAGCGGTGCGGCTCTGCTTCAGCGCGCGATTGAGCAGGAGATAAAATTGTGCCCATGTGTCTCAAACCGACTGGTGCCTCGTTGCTTAACCAGACGGGCGTCCAGATCGCAGTGCGTGCAACGCTTTCCAAATGCGGCCTTTTTGCAATTGAATCACGTTATCATTTCGTAAGCTTTCTCCGGATGTCGAGCAATTCACTGCGACGCTTTGCGCTGGTTCTTGGATAAGCCATTTTTAACCCTTCGAGCGTATCGAGGATAATTCTGGAAACAATAATCCGAGTATTGTCCTTGTCGTCAGCGGGCACGACGTACCAAGGGGCGTCGCTTGTACTGGTTGCGCCAAGGCACTCCTCATAGGCCTTTCTGTAGTGTTTCCAGAATTTCCGTTCCTCGATGTCAGCGGTGCTGAATTTCCAGTTCTTGTCCTGCTGGTCGATGCGTGCGAGAAAGCGCTTGCGCTGTTCGTCCTTTGAGAGATGGAGGAAGAACTTGATGATATGCGTCCCGTTCCTGGATAGATGTCTCTCCAAATCCACAATGGAACGATACCGGTCTTTCCAGACCGTGTCGTCGTCCAGAGACGCGTCGGGCAAGCCTTCGTTTCGGAGGATTTCCGGATGGACGCGGGCGATCAGTACTTCCTCGTAATAGGATCGGTTAAAGATACCGATCCGCCCGCGTTCTGGTAAATCACGCGTCGTGCGCCACAGGAAATCATGTTCCAGCTCAGTGGCGCTGGGATGCTTGAAGCTGAATACCTGGCAGCCTTGAGGATTGACGCCGGACATCACATGCCTGATCGCCCCGTCTTTACCCGCCGCATCCATCGCCTGGAAGATAAGTAGTATGGCGTGTCGATTGGATGCATAGAGCAGTTGTTGCTGCGCGCTTAGTTGTTCGACGTGGTCAGCCAGGATTTTCTGATAGGCCTTTTTCGATTTATAAACTGGATTTACGATCGTCGGCCACGTCCGGAGATCGACCTCGTGTCCTTCCTTAACGCGAAAGTCCTTCGGATTAATTTTCATCTAGGCTATCTTGAGCCGGCTGAATACCGGAACCTTCACCAAGTCCAGGACGAAGGCAAAGGCTGTCGCTGCAGCGAGCGTCCCTGCCACGATCATGATCGGTAAGGCCGTCATTGCGATACCGCTCACCGCTAATGTCGAAGCAATCAAGATATCGGCCACGGACGACAAGGCCAGCCAAAGGCTCGGGCGAGTACCCCACAGATGCCTACGTTCGCGAATGGCGTAGATCGTCGCCTGGCTACCGAACACCAGGGCTATGAAGGCCAAGGTTCTTAGCGCCCCGGTGCCCAGCTTGACGCCATAGGTGCCGATGGCTAGGACTCCGGCGCAAAAAGCCAACATGCAGACCCCGATGGTGACGCCCGCCAAGGTCAAACTGCCGATGCGCCAGGAATTCGGCATCGGGGACGGCCGCACGTTGTCCGTCGTCAATGACATCGAGAGAAAATCGCCGGTGATCATCACGATGACCATCAGCAGCGGGGTCAAAATGGCGTGCCCTGTCATGACCAAGCCAAGCACCAGGAACAGCACGTTCACGATCTTCTTGGTGATTGAATTGAGCGTGTAGGTAAGAATGCGCTGGAACGTCACTCTACCTTCATTGACCGCGGCAACGATGCCGGCGAGTCCTGGCTCGGTCAGCACCATTCCGGCGGCTGACTTGGCAACGTCGGTTGCCGTCGAGACGGCGATTCCGATCTGTGCCTGGCGCAATGCCGGCGCGTCGTTGGCGCCGTCACCGCACATGCCGACAGTGTGCCCGTCCTTCTGGAATGCTTTGACAAGCTTGTACTTGTCCTCCGGAAGAACGCCGGCGAAGACCGCGAACGTTTCGGGTAGCACACCGTCCGGGATTTGGCCGGGCGGAGAGGTGGCGCCTTCGAGGCCCACCGCATGGGCTACGATGGCCGCCGTTGCGGGGGAATCTCCCGTTACCATCACGGTGCGTACCCCCAGGCTGTGGAGCTCGGTGACCAGTGACACCGAATCTGCGCGTGGCGGGTCGCTGAGCGCGATCAAGCCGACCAGCTGGATCGCAGAAGAAGGTCCTGAGGCAACGGCCAGCACCCTGAAACCCCGTCCTTCAAGCTCCTTAGCCCCCGAGGCCGCGGTTGGCGACGGCTGGGCGAGACGGACGATCACGGCAAACGCGCCTTTCAGAACACGCTCTGCTTCCCCACTTGGGCTCGTTACCGACGCTTCTGACATCTTCGTCGCCGGATCAAAGGGTGTGAACTTGACCAGTTTTGAGGCGTCGTTGACTTTCTTGCCGCTGGCGGCCGCGCGAATGGCCGCATCTACCGGGTCCTGGCCGCCATCCGAACTCGCCAGCGCGGCCAAAGACAGGACATGCGCCTCATCAAAGCCGGGCATAGGGCGAACGGTCGTCACTTTCAGCTCGTTTCGCGTCAGAGTGCCGGTCTTGTCGGCGCACAAGACATCCATCGTTGCCGCTTCGTCCACGGCGGAGAGGCGGGTTGGAAGAACGCCTACCTTCGCCAGAGCCCGCGCGCCGAGCGCTGAGGCCAGGGTGAAGGTGGCCGGCAGGGCAACTGGTATCGAAGCGAGTACCGCCGTCAGCACCAGGGGAATGATTTCAACGAGCGGCATCTTGAGCAGGTAGGCGTAGGCTACCAGCATCACGATAACGACGCCGTTGAACGCAGCCAGATTGCGCACAACGCGCAAGACGGCCTTCTGCTGGGAGCCTACGACATGGGCAGTGCGGACAAGCTCCGCGGTACGGCCGAACTTGGTGCGTGATCCCGTTGCGGTAACCTCTGCCAACGCCTCGCCACGCCGTACCAGGGCCCCGGCATAGGTTTGCAGGCCAGGGCCGGCCTCAATCGGCACCGATTCGCCTGTGAGCATGGATTGGTCGAGCAGTACTTCTCCTCCGGTGATACGAACATCGGCAGCGACCACGCCGCCCAATGAAAGCTTCACCACGTCACCCGGTACCAGCTCGGTAGCCGGCACTGTCGCCCAGCTGCTATCGCGCCTTACCGAAGCGGACATGGCGAGCCGCGATTTCAATGCGGCGAGGGTTGCCTGGGCTCGTCCCTCCTGGAAAAGACCGAGCCCAGCATTGAATACCAAGAGACCGGCGATCACCGCGGCCTCGACATAGTCACCCAGAATGAGCTGGAGCACGATTGCGGCTTCTAGCATCCAAGGAACAGGCGCCCAAAATTTGTCGAGTGCACTGCGCAATGGATTTACCGAAGTGTCGGGCATCGCGTTTTGGCCGAATTTCTCCAGCCGACGGCGAGCCTCAACCTTTGTAAGACCGCTCGGCACTGCCGCGCTAGTGTTTGGTGACGTTGCGGGCGATATTGTTGGAGTTGATGTTTTAGCGGACATGTCTATAAGGCTGTCGCGGGCGTGACTACCTGGTATGTTGTAAGGCCCAAGCCGGTTTGAAAGAGTGCCATCGACGAGAACAGCAAGCCCCGGCTAGTGGATCAAATCCGCCTTCAAAAATGAACCCCGTGGGTTGGTTTATTTCCATTGGCCTGAGTGGTTCGAAAAATTTTTCGAAGAGCGAGTTTGAATTTGCCCAAAAGCATAGTTGAGTTGGTTGAATTGAGCGCTTATGAATATCACCATGCAATGAGGCGGATTTGCTCAGTAGCTAGGCAAATCATTCTTCAACGCCAGATGGCCAGCGGGGAGCGTGACGAACTGGCTCTAGGAAAGCTCGCCCATGCCGATAAACTGTCAACGGCTAACGATGGAAAAAGGTGCGACAAGGACGGTGGGGACCTGGTCTTTTCGCATCGATGCATTAGAGAAATGCGCATGGCGGTGCCGATGGGCGCACTCCACTAAGCCTGCATCTGATCCTTGGGTTTGTAGACCGTTGCCAGAATCGAATTCGCGCTTAGCAGATGTTCCGAGCCCAGGCTGTATCCTAGTTGAAGAATCAGCGATATTCCGGGCGTGGACGTTGAGTAGAGCCGAGGCTGTCAGCTTTGACCAATGACCCTATTCACCTTGCTTGATACGCAACGTGCTGGTGACCGAAGTAACACCTTCAGTTCCGCGCGCAGTTGAGAGTGCCACGTCCGCATCGTGCGCAGAGTTAACGGTTCCACTCAAATACACCACACCTTTGGCATCAGTGTCGACGCTGACATCCAACAGACTGCTCATCTTGTTGTCGAATAGCTTGGCCTTGACCTTGGTCGTTATTACCGAGTCCTTTACAAATGTCTCGGAATGCTTAACATCCGAATTGAAGTCATCCGCATAGGCTGCAACCGGGATCAACAGGGTGCTAATGACTAAACAGGATGTGGCGAAAGTGGTTCTCATGGTCTTGTCGCTCTCTCTCAAAGATATGGGCAAAGGCAATAGTCACACCAGTCCTAACGAAATGTCTGTTCGTTATGGCTCATAGCGTAAAGCGTTCCTTCCAGCTTTCGTCAGCGCGTTAGTGAGAGGACAGAACTCACAACAGCGCGCAGCGTTTGAAAACAAATGGCCGGAGCGAGTAGTAATCAACAATAGTGTGTATGCGTAAACGGAAATTGACGGAATCGATGTTTCTGCTCAATGGTCGATATCGCCAGCGGCCGAATATGGGTTCACGTACCTATGTTGTGGATGCTACGCGGCCGCAGCTTTTGGCCTGGACTGGGATACGCTTTTGGCGGCAGTTTGTTCTAGCCCCAGTCGGTCGAGAATGGTGATGCCGTGCCCGCGCATAATCAGCCATCCGGAGAGTTGAAACCTTGCAAATAACCTGGACACGGTTTCAGGAACGAGGCGCAGGTAGTTTCCGATTTCCTTGTGCGACATTGGCAAGTGGACTTCGGTAGATCGATCGGCCATGGACAGGATGAAATCCGCCAGCCGCTGGGGAGCATTTAGGCAGTAGAGCGACAGTTGGAGTTCCAGTCGTGCGATTTCGTTGTCGAACTGCTCTAGCAGCTGGAGCCGTAGCTGTCTGGATTCACCCGAGCCGACCACGATAGCGTGAACGGGAATTCGGCAGATCAGGGTCGCCTCCAGGGCGACGGCGCCGCAACGCATCGGACGGTCCATCAGGGTGTCGAGTCCCAACAGCTTTCCGCAAGCGGGGAATCCGGTGATCCGCTCGCGTCCGTCATCCCTAATTCGAAACGTTTTAAGCATACCCCTGTTGATGGAATATACGTATTTAAGGAGGTCACCGGGCCAGTAAAGGTGCTGTCCTCGACGCAGTGACCGGGTCGTAATAGCAGATGCGAGACCGGACCCACCTTGGTATTGTTGCTGCACCAGCGCTTCAATGACGTTGATCTTGGAGCTGCCAAAAGCAGCTTTATCTGTCTTGGATCGGATGCTGCTCGGCTTGGCATCGATCAAAGTCATTCTCACAGTCCTTAAAGTCGCCAACCTTGGCCGAATATCGCGCACGTGTTCAGTAACTGCCCGCATCACCTCTTCCGAGCGTCAGACCAATCGGCGCTCAGACAGCTCAACTCACACTTATATCTCGACTTAGCTTAGGCATCGGGGACTAATAAGCCCGCGAGCCTTCGCAAACATAGCGGCACTTTTACACCCGATCCGTACGTTACCGCACATAGATACTGGTTTGCGCCAACTTCACCTTGTCGAAGGGGTTTAGTGGATCTGGAGTGTTGTTCTGACTGTTCACTTAGTTACCGTCAAAATCATATGGGGCGGCGTCGCATGGCGGCCGCGCGACGGGCACAGCTCCAGCGTTCGCGAAGTATGATCCCAACCGTGGGTCGTCCGATCATGATTGCGGCAGCATGTCGGATGTCGGGTCGCTTATCCCGTCAGGGCTTCTGGTGAACGGAAATCTGAATACGTATGCCCAATGGATCTGCTGCACAAGCGCGCCGCTAGGCGCACAATGATCCGCTGTCACGATTGTCGAAGTTAGGATGATGCGAGCTAGAGGCCGTTTCAGACGATTAAGAGATGATTATGAACAATAAAGCTTGGGCCTTTTGGATGGGCAGCATCAAGGATGTTGGCGACACTAGTTTGGCCAAGATGCGCTCGATCGAGGAAGCAGCTCATCATTGTTCGCGGCAGCGCGGCGCGTGAGCAGCAGCATCAGCCCGCTGGCCGGCAAGCCGGCGCCGGCATCGCTGCTGGTCAATGTGCCGAAACTGCTCGCCGCCTACGCCGATTTGCGCCCCGATCCGGCAGTGTCGGCACAACGCGTCGTCTTCGGCACCTCCGGACACCGCGGCTCCTCGTTCGAGCGCAGTTTCAACGAATGGCATGTACTGGCGATCACCCAGGCGATCTGCGAATACCGCGTCAGCAAGGGCATTCAAGGGCCGCTCCACGTCGGTATCGATACCCATGCGCTGTCGCAGCCTGCATTCGAGAGTGCGCTGGAGGTGCTGGCCGCCAACGGTGTCGAAACCATGATCGCCCGGGGCGGCGAGTTCACGCCGACACCGGCGGTGTCCCACGCCATCCTGGTCTACAACCGCAGCCGCCCCGCAGGGCTGGCCGATGGCATCGTCATAACACCCTCGCATAATCCGCCGGACAACGGCGGCTTCAAATACAACCCGCCCAATGGCGGCCCTGCCAGTACCGATATCACCGGCCGCATCCAACATCGCGCCAATGCACTGCTCGAGGGTGGCATCAAAACAGTGCGGCGCATGCCATTCGCACAAGCGATTCGCGCCGCGACCACGCATCAGCATGACTTTCTGGACGCCTATGTCAATGATCTCGGCCAGGTCATCGACTTCGATGCGATTCGCGGCAGCGGCATCCGCCTCGGCATCGATCCGCTCGGCGGCGCCGGCGTACATTACTGGTCGCCGCTGGCGCAGCGCTACGACATCGACCTCAGCGTAGTCAGCGAGGAAGTCGACCCTACCTTCGGCTTCATGCCGGTGGACTGGGACGGCAAGATCCGCATGGACCCATCCTCGCCCTATGCGATGCAGCGGCTGATCGGCCTGAAGGACCGCTACGACGTGGCATTTGCCTGCGACACCGACCACGATCGCCACGGCATCGTCACGCGCGGCAGCGGCATGCTGCCGCCCAACCATTACCAGCCGGTTCTGATCGACTACCTGTTCCGCAATCGGCCGCAATGGCGCCAGTCCGCCGCGGTCGGCAAGACCCTGGTCAGCACCGCCCTGATCGACCGGGTGGCGAAGCGGCTGGGACGCAGGCTCTACGAAGTGCCGGTCGGCTTCAAGTGGTTCGTCGATGGCCTGTTCAGTGGCGCGCTCGGTTTCGGTGGCGAGGAAAGCGCCGGCGCCTCGTTCCTGCGCCGCGACGGCACAGTGTGGACCACCGACAAGGACGGCATCGTGCCGGCTCTGCTGTCGGCGGAAATCACCGCGCGCAGCGGCCGCGATCCCGGCGAGCTGTATCGGGAGTTGGTGGGCGAACTGGGCGAACCGTTCGCCGATCGCGTCGAAGCCGCGGCGAGCCCGGCGCAGAAGGCCCGGCTGGCGAAGCTTTCACCGAAGCAGATCAAGGGTCCCGAACTGGCCGGCGAGAAGATCGAAAGGGTACTCGATCATGCCCCGGGCAACAACGCGGAGATCGAAGGCATCAAGGTAACCTCCGCCAATGGCTGGTTCGCCGCGCGGCCGTCCGGCACCGAAGATATCTACAAGATCTATGCGGAGAGCTTCCGCAGCCAGGACCATCTGCGCGATATCCTGCGCGAGGCGCAGGGCATCGTCGATGCTGCTCTGGCCGGCGCAACGTAAACCCCGAAGGCAAATCCGGCGGACAGCTACGCGTCGCACGGTACAACCGCCCGATCTCACGGTTGTCGCTCGGCAACAATATGGTTGCTATTGTGAGCGAAGGCGACCTGCTATAAGGCGTAGCCTCGAAGCAGCTCGTTGGTGGAACACCTGGCACCGGGCAAGCTCATCTGCCCTGGAGGCCACCCAAAGTGCTCCACCGCTGGCCACCTCAAAATGCACCGCCGGCCGCAGAGTGCCAGTTGCTGCCGTTCGCGATCTTGGCCTGGGTGTCGCCGATCGGCCCGAAGCGGCCGGTCCATTGCTGGTTATTTAAGTGTCCGTGTTCCAGAGGGCCTGGGTGAAGCCGCACGAACGATGCGCCGCGAAGGTCTTCTCAAGTAGCTCGTTGTCCGAGCTTAATGTTGGCTTCGTCTCCATGACTTCTTCTCTACTTGGTCGCCTTCGGTTCCGGTGCGGCTTCGCTCTCCTGCGCCTTACGCGGGCCGCTGCGCTGGGGAATTCCTGTAATTAGGCCGTTATAGTCCGTGCGCCGCGGGTGGATGACCACTACGCCCTTGTTCGTAATGACATATTCGCGGATGTCTTTACTGTGATTGCCGCCGCGCATTTTTATGACGACCATTACCTTCCGAAGCTGGCCATCGATCTCGACGTACCGGAGTCGGATAATGTCATCGGTGAGAAACGAAATCGCGTAGTGACTAAACTGCAGGGAGGTAAAGTTATCCTCCACTTCGACCGTACTGAGAATCGTAATTCCGGCTCCGGTCAACGCCCCGATCATCCGGTAAAGCGATTCGCGAAAGTCGGCGCGAAAACCGGGCGCCAGCGCCATCTCGAAACCGACGAGCGAATCGATCACCAACCGTTTTGCGCCGACTCTCTTGATGGCATCCAGGATCTCCTGCATCGTTTCATCCACCGAAAGGTCGAGTGGACGAAGGTACAGGGCTTCGAGTGTTCCCTTTTGTATAGCCCTTTGTAAATTCAGGCCGAAAGTGGCTGCCCGTTGCGTATAGCCCTCCGGGCGTTCTTCGAAGATAGCCATGATCCCCGGTTCCCCACAGCGCAGTCCTTCGGCGATAAATTGAGTCGCCAAAGCCGATTTGCCCGTCCCTGAGGGCCCAGCCACGAGCAAACTGTCGCCTTCGAGAATACCGCCGCCCAACATCTTGTCCAACTCGGGAATGCCGATGGAAAGTTGCCGGCGCTGCGCGGGTTTCTTTTTGTTGCCGATCAACCCTAGCGTGCGCGAGAAGGCTTGCAGCCCGCCACCGTTGATGCGGACGGTATGCAATCCCGGCACCGTTGCCTGGCCGCGCAGCTTTATGATTTGCAATTTCCGCACCACAGAATTCCTCTCCGTCGCCTGCGAAAGCCAGAAGATGCCATCGACCAGGGTGAACAGCGAATTGTTGTGGGTCTCTGCCTCGACATATTCGCCGACCAGAAACGTCGTGGCTTCCCAACTGGTCAGAAACTGGGCGAGGCGGTGGACGAACGCTTGCACCTCCACGTCGCCTACATCGCTTCTCGCTTTGCGCGCCAGCGTGCGAAAGGAATCCACCACCACGATGCCCGCGTTGGCCTCTGTGACTTGTTTGATGATCTCCTCCAAGACCGCGTTCAAGTCCTTCTCCAGCACCATATCGGAGAGGTTGATAAAGCGTACGGCCTTGTTCAGCTTCGATTCGTCGAAAAAAGTAAATTGTTGCTGATAACGAAGCATCTTGATGACGGGTTCGCCTAGGACAGAAAAATAAAGCGCCGGTTTTGTTGGCGTCGCATTGGCGAAGACGATTTGATGCGCCATCGTGGTTTTGCCGCAACCAGGCGTGCCCGCGATGATGTTGAAGGAAAATTCCGGGAGGCCGCCGCCGAGGATGTCGTCGAGACCGGGCACGCCGCTCGCCAGTTTACGGATCGTGACTTTAGCCGGTTTGCCCACGATTTTTTTTGGCAATGTGGGCTTTGCCGCCTTAACCGTCTTTTTCACTTGTAGCTCCTTTACCGAACTCTAAATCGTTGAGCGAAACGTTCGGCCAGACCTCGCGTACCAGGTGCAGCGTCAGGTTTTCACCGATGAACGCAACCAGCATTAGGAGTAGCTGAGCCAGCAGAACAACGCTGCAATCGAAAAAATGTGTCGGGGAAAGCTGCGCATGAAGTTCCTCTAACCCTTTCAGGGACCCATCCATGTTCACTTGCACTGCGCGCAACCAGGGAGCTTCCGCCTTGGCCAGGACGAGTGCGCGCAAAAGGAGTGCCCGATAGCCGCCGTTTCCCATCAGTGTCGCCAATTGCGGACGTAGCCGGTCACCAACGTGGAAAGCCACCTGGGTGTTTGTCTCGCGAGATGTATTTGAAAGCATTTCATACGTCACAAGACGCTTGGCGACATTCAGCATTTGTTGAGTAGCCCGGCTCATTTTGGAAACGCGCTTGCGCCTGTACAAAGAGCTGGCGAAAGTCCAGCCACCACGTCGGTAGACGAATCACGATAGGCGCAGATCGAAGATCGCTCCGTTCGCTAGCGCACTTATAAAGCTGGCGGGTCGCGCCTCGTGGCCGTCCATGCGCGCGCAGGGCTTCTGCGTAGGTGACCGCAGTGCTGATGTCCGGCGTCGGTACATCGGTTGCTGCATCCAATGGAAAATGTCAGCATCCGATTGTTCTAGGCGGCATGCATAACGCCGCGCGGCAGAACGAACGCAAGCGAACTATCAGGACTTACAGGGAGGGCGTGAACGTTTTGGCGGTGCTGCCCACCCGGGGCCAAAGCGGCCGGCGGCGACAATCGTTGCGCTACGCCGCTAATTCCATCGGGAGCAGCCGATCGTATTCCCCCTGGATCACCGCATAACACTCGCAGACGCGCCTCTCCAGTCCCTTGCGGTCCAGCACCGTGATGCGGCCGCGCGAATAGCGAATTAACCCAGCCCTCTGCAACTTGTTCGCGCTCTCTGTCACGCCTTCGCGGCGCACGCCGAGCACGTTGGCGATCCGTTGCTGTGTCATCACGAGATCGTTACCGGGCAGGCGGTCCAAGCTCAGCAGCAAGCAGCGGCACAGTTGCTGATCTACCGAATGATGCCGAGTGCATACCGCTATTAGCGACATTTGCGTGATCAGCGCTTGGGTATAGCGCAGCAGCAGGTGCGTCACCGGACCGGCTCGCTCGAACTCGTCTTTCACAATCTGCGCTTTCAATCGATAGCCTTTTCCGGCGCTTTGCACAATGGCATGGCTGGGCGTCGAATTGCCCCCCATGAACAATGAGATACCGATGATGCCCTCGTTGCCGACGACTGCGATCTCGGAGGCGTCGCCATTTTTCATCACGTACAGCAGCGAAACGATGGCCGAGGTCGGAAAGTAAACATTCGTCTCAATGGCACCTGACTCGTACAACACCTGGCCGAGCGGCATTTCGATCAATTCAAGGTCCGGCAACCAGCGCTTCAACTCGGCGTCCGGCAACGCAGCGAGCAGCAGATTCAATTGTATTTCATGCGAACTGGCGAACACCGGGCCCCTAAAAAAATCTGACAATGCGGCATTGATGTCAATTTTTCGTGGGCGGCGCAAAAAGGGCATAACGATCCTCCGAGAAAAGCCTGACTTCAACGATAGCCGGGAAGCATTCCGAACAAAACACCCGGCTATTGTATGTATAGAAGGCGAACGTTTCTTTGTATGTTCGGTAGCATACACAGACACAATGTTAGCGATCGCTCCATTGGCACGTTCGGCCCGCACGCCTCATGCGAGCTCAGTGATTGTCCGTACAGTGGATTGACGCGTGTGGCTGCCATTTGTATGGCCTTTACCTGCACCGGCTCAACGATTTCATCGTTCCCTTAGTGAGGACGACCCCGTCCGAACAAAAAAAACGTGGACGTCCGCTCCTGGACGACTGCTGCCCGATGGGCGTAGCAGGCCAGCGACAGCAACGGACTGACACCGGCTGTAGAGGTGGGGCATTGTGACCCGGCCACGGGTGGAGTAGTTTAGTATGTTCGCCAGGGCATCTGCCTGTATTCTCCTAAAATGCTACGAGGATGTCCTGTTACGGATGGCCGCGCTTTGCCTCTTCAACAATGGTGGAGTCTGACCTTGGCATGGTCGCAGACGAGTCGCCACGGGTAATTCTCACCTCAATCCGGTGCGCCTTGTGATCATCGGTCAACGAAACGGCTTGATCGGTTTGCGCTACCCCGTCGAGCGTGATGGCAATATCGGTAGAGGTTCCTGCTGCAGCCGGTGTTTGCGACACTGTGATTCGGTAGGCCGTGTCGCCATGGCGATAGGTCATCGAATACGTTGTCCATTCTTCCGGCAGACAAGGTGCGAAGCGTAACTTGTTGTGTTCCAGCTTCAGCCCGAGCAACGATTCCACGATCAACCGATAGAGCCAGCCGGCCGAGCCGGTGTACCAAGTCCAGCCCCCGCGACCGGTGTGCGGCGCAATGGCATAGACATCCGCGGCGACGACGTAGGGCTCGGTCTTGTAGGTAGCCACCGCCTGCGCCGTCAGTGCGTGATTTACCGGGTTGATCAGCGCCAGCAACTCCCAGGCGCGGCGGCTGTCGCCGAGGGCGGCAAAAGCCATGGTAGCCCACACCGCGGCGTGGGTGTACTGGCCGCCGTTCTCGCGCACGCCGGGAACATAGCCCTTGATGTAGCCCGGATTCATCGGTGACTTGTCGAACGGCGGGTCGAGCAACTGGATCAGGCCGCTATGTCGGCGAACCAGGCGCTGATCAAGAGCATCCATGGCTTGACGTGAGCGTTTGGCGTCGCCCGCGCCAGATAACACCGACCAGCTCTGCGCGATTGAGTCGATGGTGCACTCTGGATTGCTCGACGAACCTAATGGCGAACCGTCGTCGAACCAGGCGCGGCGATACCAGGCGCCGTCCCAGGCGTGCTGATCGAGATTGTGCTGCAGTTGTGCGGCCTCCTTGCGGCAGCGTTCGGCAAAAGCCGGGTCGTCATGTAGGGCAGCGATGTTGGTGAAGGACGTCAGCACTTCGTAGAGAAAGAATCCAAGCCAGACACTTTCGCCCTTGCCATGAATGCCGACCAGGTTCATGCCGTCGTTCCAGTCGCCGGACCCCATCAGCGGCAGGCCATGCTGGCCGAAGCGCAGGCCATGCACTATAGCCCGCACGCAGTGCTGATACAGGCTGGCTATTTCCACCGAACGACCGGGTAGGTCGTAATACGACCCCTCATCGGCGCCAAGCGTGCGTCCGCTAAGGAAGTACGCAGGCTCGTCGAGTACTGCGGCATCGCCGGTGCAGAGTACATAGCGGCAGGTGGCCAGTGGCAACCACAGGTAATCATCCGAGCAACGCGTGCGCACGCCGCGCCCAACCGGCGGATGCCACCAATGCTGCACATCGCCTTCCGGGAACTGACGTTCCGCGCAATGCAGCAGGTGCTGCCGCAATACCGCAGGTTGCGCATGCACCAGCGCCATTACGTCTTGCAACTGATCGCGGAAACCGAAGGCGCCGCCCGACTGGTAGTAGCCGCTGCGCGCCCACACTCGACAGGCCAGAACTTGGTAGAGCAGCCAGCCGTTAGCCAGCATGTTGAGAGCCGTATTGGGGGTATCCACCTGTACCGTGCCAAGGGTGCGCTTCCAGTATTGCTGCACTTTCTGCAGTGCGGTGCGCGCCGTGCCGGGCTTGCGCAGCCGCTGTGCCAATTCGCGCGCCTGGCCCAAATCGCGCCCGGCGCCGAGTCTGAAGATGATCTGGCGTTCCTGTCCATCCGCCAGCTCGAACGGCACCTGGATTGCGCCGCAGGGGTCCAATGCCGCGCCAAGTTTGCCGGACAGGCGCCAGCGGCACATCGCATCCGGATTGGCCAACGTGCCGTTGCGGCCGAGAAACTCGCTGCGGTCGCCGCTCAGGGTGCGCGACGGCTCGTCGACGTCGAAGAAGGCGACACGTCCGGAGAATTCGGTGTTGTAGGCGTTGCGTGCGAACAGTGCGCCGCTGGCGGCGTCGATTTCGGTTAGTACATGCATGGCGCATTTGGACCGCAGATCCCCTAGCACCCATTCGACGTAGCCGGTGGCGGACAGCCGCCGCGCGCGGCCTGAGCCGTTGCGCACTTTCAGAACCAGGAATTTGACCGGCTCCTCCAGATCGACGTAAACCGACAACTCCGAGCGGATGCCGCCGGCGGTGTGTTCGAACACGCTGTAGCCGAAGCCGTGCCGGGTCAGATAAGGCATTGCGCCACTGCTGGGCAGCGGTGTCGGCGACCAGTAGTGGCCGCTTTCTTCGTCGCGGAGATAGAACGCTTCGCCACCCGAAGCGCCGACCGGATCGTCGCTCCACGGCGTAAGCCGGAATTCATGGGCATTTTCGCTCCAGGTATAACCCAGGCCGCTTTCCGTCACTACCGTGCCGAACCCCGGATTGGCGAGTACGTTGGCCCAAGGTGCCGGGGTTCTTTGCGACTGCGAAGTGGTGATGACGTACTCGCTGCCATCTGCGCTGAATCCGCCTAGGTCGTTGGCCAGAATCAGGTCGGCTCGTGGCGGCTCGGGTGCCGCCGGTGGATCGGGGCGATGCGAGCGGCTGGGGGTTAGGCGTGCCACCCCTTTGTCCCCCAGGCTGCGGCGGCCAACCTGGTCCAGCAAGGTGCCGCGGCTGTCTGCGATGATGATGCGCGCCACCGCCTGAAGCAGGATGCGATCCTCGTTGGGAATCTGCTCGGCGGAGCGCACAAATATGCCGCCGGGCCGGTCGATCGCATGGGCTTCGGTGCCGGTGGCGATCAGGCTCATGATCTGGTCCTGCAACTGCTGGCGATAGCTAATGTGGTCTTCGTTCCAGATCACAAGGTCGACCGCCAGCCCTTTCAGGCGCCAATAGGCATGACACTGGATTAACTGGCGCGCAAGCTCGATGTAGGCGCCATCCGCGATTTTCAGAAGCACGATCGGCAGGTCGCCGGAGATGGCGTAGCCCCACAGTCCGGACTGGCCGCGCCGATTCTGCATCAGCACCCCGGCATCGGCGCGCAGCGCGTCGTTGGCGTAGATCACCGAGCCGGCCAGGCGCCGGTACAGCTGCGCATCGGACTCACCGGCATTGATCTGACGCAGGGTCACGCCGCCGTGAGTCCAGGCCAGATCAAAGACTCTGTCGGCGAGGTGCCGATCCTGGTATTTGTCGACCAGCGTCAAGCAGGCCTCGCGGTTATCCGTTGCGCCGGAGACCAAGTCAATGGTCGCCGATTGCCCGGCTTCGAGCATGATGCGGCAGCGGATGGCAACGATTGGGTCCAGCACGGATCCGGCGCTCCCGGACAGCGTGGCTTGTCTCATCGCCTGTGGAGCGGCGACGCCGCGACCGCGGCCGATGAAGCGCATTCGATCGGTCTCGTAGGAAACCTCTCCGATGTCGCGGCCATGCGCCGCCAGCAGATGAAACATCCACGGCGTGTGCTCTTCAACTGAGCGCGGCCGCCGCGTGCACAGGATGGCGCGACGTTCGCCGAGGATTTCGGTCTGCACGAACAGGTTGCCGAACGAAGGCTGCATCAGGTCAGCCGCCGGCGGCGCCAGCACTACTTCGGCATAGCTGGTGATTTCTATGCTGCGGCGCGTGCGCGAGCGATTGCTGATGCGCATCCGGCGCAGTTCGATGTCGTCTTCCGGCGATACCACGATTTCGGAATAGGTTTCGATATCGTGATCGCGACGACGGTATTCTGCGCGCCCTTCGGAGAACATCGCTTCGTAGCTCTCCGCTTGCCGTAGCGTCGGTTGGTGGGCGGCTGACCAGAACTCGCCGCTGGCCACATCGCGAAGGTAAACGAAAGTGCCCCAGTTGTCGCAGGTACTGTCTTCTCGCCAGCGCGTCACCGCCAGATCCTTCCAGCGGCTGTAGCCGCCGCCGGCATTGCTGAGCATGACGTGGTAGCGACCATTGGACAGTAGCTGCACTTCCGGCGTCGGTGTGTTGGCACCGAGGGGCACGTGTATCGATGGTTCGGCGGCATCGTAGAAGGCGCCGCCTTCGGACTGCTCGGAGCTGCGTGCCTGGAACGCTGAGTTTTTCGGAATGCGCTCCTGCAGGAGTAGCATGGTGGCCTGGAACCCGGGGTCCGACTCGAAACGTCGCTGCATCGGCCGGTCGAGCAGCAGGTGCGCCAGTGACAGCAATATCATGCCCTGGTGATGGGCCATGAAGGAACGCACCACAGCGCCGGATTCGCCACGCGCCAGGCGGGCCGGGGTGTAGTCGATGGCTTCGTAGAAGCCGAAACGCCCCGCCAGGCCGGCGGCGGCCAGGCGCTGCAGATTGGCACAGGCTGCTTCGGGCGCCACCATCAGTGCCAGCGCAGAGGCATAGGGTGTAACCACGGAATCTTCTTCCAAGCCGCGTTTCAGTCCTAAGCCGGGCACGCCGAACGCGTGATACTGATAATTGAGGCTGGCATCGACGGTGTTGTAGCCGGACTCCGACACGCCCCACGGTAGGGCGCGCTGGCTGCCGTAGGCAATTTGCTGCGCCACCGCCGCCCGACAGGTCTGGTCGAGCAGGGTCCCTTCATAGGACGGCATGACCAGCAACGGCATCAGATACTCGAACATCGAGCCGCTCCACGACAGCAGGATCGGCGCGCCGCCGGCGGTGGTGTGCAAGCGTCCAAGCGCGAACCAGCTTTCCTGTGGCAGTTGTCCCTGGGCGATGGCGACGAAGCTGCAAAGCCGCGCTTCGGAGGCGAGCAGATCGTAGAAGCTGGTATCGCGCCGGAACTCGTCGACGTTGTAGCCGATCGCCAGCAGGCGGCGTTCACGGTCGTAGAGGAACTCATATTCCATCGCCGCGAATATGCCTGCCTGCAGCGCCAGGCTCTCGGCGACCGCGATGCGCTCCGCGGCACAGCCGGCGCCCGTAGCGATGTGTAGGCGTAGCACGGCTAACCACTGCCGCTCCTGCGGCGTCAGTTGTTCTCCGAGCTTTGCGTCGACGGCTGGTTGCAGGCGGCTTACGCATCCCGCCAGCTGGCGGAGTGTCGGAATCTCGCCACTGTCCTCCAGCACGGCGAAGCCCGCCAACACGGTAAGCGAACCCGCGAACCCGGCCAAGCCCGCCGCAGCGGCGGGCAATGCCAGCCAGGGCGAGAGAGTGCGCAGGTCCTCAAGTGCGTCACGGCATTGCCGCGTGAAGGCGCTGGCCCAATCTTCCGCTTCATCAGCCGCAGGGGCGTCGAGTCCGGCGCCGAGGCTCGCCGCGCAGCCCACCAGTGCTTCGAGACATTGCGCGACCGCCGCCGGTGTCGCCGGGCACACAGTGCAGGCAGCGTAGAGCAGTCCCCGCAATTGGGTAAGTGGCGCTGGCTCAGGTTTCGGCGCGGTATCGACCAGCAGGGCCAGCGTGTCAGCCAGTCCGTCGAACAGGCGCGTGCTGACGATTTTCTGCTCGGGCAGGTCCAGCAGGCCTGCGCGCAGGGTCAGTAGATGGCCGGCGAGATTGCCGCTGTCCACAGAGGAGATGTAGCGCGGCGGCAGTGGTTGCAGCGACAGGGTGTCGTACCAGTTGTAGAAATGCCCCCGGTGCCGCTCCAGCGCCGCCATGGTGCAGAAGGTATTGGTGGTGCGCTGCAGCAACGCTCCGGCGCCGATGTAGCCGAAGTCGCTGGCGGACAGATTAGCAAGCAGGGCCAAGCCGATATTGGTCGGCGAGGTGCGATGGGCCAGTACCGGGCCGGGGTTTTCCTGGAAATTGTCCGGCGGTAGCCAGTGATCCTCGGCCACGACGAAGCGCTCGAAAAAGGCCCAGGTCCGGCGAGCGACGCCGCGCAGGAATTGTGCCTGATCGGCGCCCAACCGCGCTTCGCTGCGCGGCAGCGTCCGGCTTAGCCACCAGGCGATGCTGGGCGCCGTCAGCCACAGACATAGGATCGGCGCGGCTTCCGCCAGCGCCTCGGGTCCACCGTAGCCAGCGGCCAAGCCCGCCACGATGGCGGCGCAGGGGGCGATCCACATGGTACGGTATGAGGCGATGATTCCTTCGGCCCAATTCTGTTGTGCGCTGGACTCCTGTTCCAGACGGTCGGATTGCTTGCCGTTTGAGGACACACTCCATTCCAATAGATGGCGGTGCGAGACCAGCATGCGCCAGATGGTGCGTATGATCGCATCCAGGGTGAACAGCGCCTCGTAGGGCAGACAGGCGATCCTGAATCCGGCTAGGGCAAAGCTTCGTTTAGTAGCACCCAACACGGCGGCCAGATGCTGGGCCAGCTGCACGTCCTTGGGCTTGCGTAAGGCGTCCACCAGAGACATCAACAGGGGCGGCACCAAGAACACGCCCAGTACCGCCTCGGTCCACAACCAGGGCCTCGGCAGCGCCAGCCAGCCCAGCGGCAGCAGCAGCGTCAGCGCGGCGATGGCTAGATGGCGCCGCAGGTTGTCGAGAATCTTCCAGCGCGATAGCGCCGACAGCGGATTGCGCAGGGTGCAGCCGTCCGGGCCGGGAACGTAGGGAAGTAGCCAGTGCGCGATCTGCCAGTCGCCGCGAATCCAGCGTTGCTGGCGTTTGACGTCGGCCTGGTAGCGAGCGGGATATTCCTCGTATAGATGCACGTCGCTTAGCAAGCCTGAGCGTGCATAGCAACCCTCCAGCAAATCGTGGCTGAGAATGCGATTTTCAGGGAAGCGGCACCTCAGCGCGTGCTCGAACGAATCCACTTCGTAGATGCCCTTGCCGATGAAAGAGCCTTCGCCAAACAGGTCCTGGTAAACGTCGGAGACGGAGCGCGTATACGGGTCGATGCCGGGTTCGCAGCCGCACAGTTGCGCATAGCGCGAGCGATGCGCCGCGGAGAGTGTGGCGGCCATGCGCGGCTGCAGGATGCCGTAACCGCCGCAGACGCGCTGCCGCTTTTCATCGTAGCGTGGACGGTTCAGCGGGTGGGCCATGGTGGCCACGAACTGCCGCGCCGAGTCGCGCGGCAACTGCGTATCGGTATCCAGGGTGATAACGTACTGAACCTTCGACAGGGCGGCGAAGTCGCCGACGATCAGGGAGAACTGGTCCAGTCCGGTGCCGCGCAAGGCGGTGTTCAGCGCTGCCAGCTTGCCACGCTTACGTTCGTAACCCATCCAAATTCGCTCGGACGGATTCCAGTGGCGCGGGCGGTGCAGCAAATAGAATCGGTCGTTACCGACGCCCGGGTATTTCAGGTTGAGCTGGTCAATGCCGCTGCGAGCCCGCATCAGCAGCGGCTCGTCGTCGGCCAAGGTTTCGGCGTGGGCATCGTGCAGGTCGGTGAGCAGGCCGAAATGCAGGTGCTCGTCACGGTTGCCGAGAAAGCGGACTTCGAGCGCCTCGAGCAGTTCCGCGATGTCATGCGCGCTGCCGAGCATGGTTGGAATTACCACCAGGGTGCGCAGTTGCGACGGTATTCCGCGAGAGTAGTCCATGCGTGGCAGCGGCAGAGGTTTGGCTACTAAGGTGGCGATCCAGTTCGCTAGTGTGGTGGCCAGCTGGCTGAAACTGAATAACAACAGAAGGCCCAGCAGCGCCAGCCGCCAACCTTCAACGCCATCCTGATAGGCCTGCAATAGCAGGCCAGTAGCAAAAATTACTGTCATCAGTAGGATCGCGCCAAGATACAGCGTACGCGGAAATGCGCAGACCGCTTTGCGCAGCCGCTGGATGGCGAGTGGGTGGTACGCTACCGCGCGTTCAAGCAGGGGCAGTCCACGGTCAATCAGATAGTAGCCGACGTGCGCGGTATATCCGCTGTAGCCATCAGCGGCGACCCCACTCTGAGCTAACGCGATGGCTGCCTGCGCAACCTCGATTTCGGACCGGCTGCTGCGTTTCGCCACGCGGTCCACCACATGCCGGTAGCTGTCTCGCGTGGTGAAATCCATAGCTCCGTAGATGCCGTCGAGGTCTTTCTGCAACACCCGTTCGACTAGGCTCATGGTTTCGACAAAATTGCGCCAGTCTGTAGCTCCGAGAAAGCGCAGGCTGCCTATTGTGTTGCTAACCGATGCGTGATCTGCCGCCTGCTGCTGGTTCTCCGATTGCACCATCTGTTCGATGGTCATACTCGATTCCGCCAGCCGCTGTTCGATCCAGGTCAGCGGCAACGCAAGTGCTGGGCCATGACCTTGCAGTAAGCGCGCCAATTCGGCGACGAAGGCGCTGACCATCGGCGGGTTTGACCGCGCCATGTCTGCGATTACTAGGATCAGGTTCTTCGGATCGCTTTGGGCCATCTCCATCATCTGGGTGGCCCATTCTTGCGCCTGATTCAGATGGATTCGAGCAGCGGTGATTCGCGCACCGACACGGCGCAGATTCTCGATCAGGGCTAAGCGCAACATGATGGGAATGGCCCATAGCTCACCGAGCGTCAACGGCGTGACGGTCTGATACGCCGCGACGAAGCGGGCCAGAGTTTCCGCGTCAATGCGGCCATCGCCGTGTGAGATTACTTCCAGAGCAAGGTCGTAGACCCGCGGCAGGTGGGCAGATGGCCCTATTGCCAACCGCGGTAGTTCGCGACTGTAGCCGCTGGGCAAGTGTTGCCTGGCGGCTTGGATCTGCTCCTCTATCAAGTAAAAATTGTCGAGCAGCCACTCGCCGGCGGGCGCAATGCGAAGCTTTGCTTTGACCGCCATTGTTAGCAGGTGGCAGGCGGCGATCAACAGCCTCTCGTTTTCATCCAGCCGGTTCAGTAACCGGTCCCGCGTATCGGAGCGGCTCAAGCTGTGTGTCGCCGCCAAGGCCCGGCCGTGCTGTTCCATCTGGTCGGCGCTGAACAGTTCGGCGCGCAGCGGCGTCTGGTCCTCAGTGTCGTCGAGGCTGGAATGCCCACGCCGCCAATGGTCAGGATAGGCAACGGCAGTACGCAAAAACACTTTGAACGCAATGCCGTACCGCATCAGGCATCGTGCGTTAAGGTTGAGCCTCGATTTGGTCGGACTGTTGATTAGGCCCCCGAATGCCGCTTGGTGAAAATGTCGCGCACCTGCTGGCCTGATTGTTCAGGGCTGAGCCAATCGCGCAGCTGTGCCAACCGCCCTTTCCTATGGAAGTTGTTGCCCAAATTGGTCAGGCTCTCAGCAGGCACGTTGTGCCATGGCGCCATAGCGTACATGAGTGATGTCTTCCGCTTTGTACTGAGCGAATCATCATCGGCCATGGCAGAGGATTTAATCTGGCTATTGGTAAGCGAGGGCACGGTCGCGCGGGGGAGTGTGAAAGGCACGGCCTGCGGCACTTGCATGTTTCTCCTGGCGTTCATCGCATTTCCTATGACGTGTCGCTCGGCGAGACTGCCGAGCGGTCGTGCCCGTTGCGGCCATTGGGTGCGGCGGGCTCCGCCTACGACCTGACCCATGGCGCCGTATTTGGTAGATAGCCATTGCGTCCCGACAGCATTGATTAGGAGCGATCTCCATGTATACGCTCGACTTTCTCGTAGGTCTGTCCGCCAACGCACAGATTGATGCGGTGCAAACGGCGACCGCCCGATTCTCACGCTAAGACAAGCAATGCCATGAGTCAGATGGCCGTCTGTCGATGTCGAACAACAATGTATGTGATCGTACAGACTGCTCCACACACAACAATTAAGGTGATCTAGACAGGTGCTTGGTCAAGGATATCGAGTCGGACAAGGAAATCGATATGGATGACGAGCATACAGTTTCAGCGCTCGGATGCACCATCGTAACCCTTAGTCTAAACGGAAACATCGCCATGAAAACAAACAGAACGAATCAGCTGGACATACTCACCGAGTCGAAGTGGAAACGTTCGGTTAATGCACCCCAAATGGGAATCGAGGTTAAAAAGGGCGTCGTGACGATGGCCGGGCAAGTGGACGGCATCAACGCCTTTAATGTCGAGTTATTCGCCGAATCGTTTCTCAAGAGTCCGTTGGCCAAGGCTATGCTCGGGAGAGGCGAACCGTTGAAATTCTTTCTGCCGATTCGGCGCAACGACTGCGCCGAGTGGGGCGGCGTAGACATCACGATCGCCGGTGTGACTAACGAGCATATCGCCAAGATGCAAGAGGCCACTGCGGCGCCAGACCGTGGCAACGGTTACTCAAGTAATCCACACGGACCGTTGAAACCGGGCGACTTCGGTGTACTTTCGCATCCAGACACAGCGAAGCTCATGAAAAATAATCCGGGCAGAGCCTAATGTCGATGAGTTTGTGAACTTATCGTCAAGCGATAAGCGCCTTCCCAGGAAAATCAAATCGATAAAAGGAGAATATTATCAGCACCCCTCTCACCCAAGAGCAGCGCAGTGAACTATCAAACACGTTGCGGGCCCAGTTAAATGCTCTCAATCGACAGGTAGAGGCCCATCGACAAGGTCTGTCGAACGACGACTACCCTCAGGCTGAAATGGAGCAAAATTCCGAGGACGCTGCTCAACACTCGGACGACGACGAAGTCGAGGCGGCTTTGTCGGACATTGATCGACAGGAGATGAGTTCGATCAGCCGCGCCTTGGAACGCATACAAGGGGACGACTACGGCCTGTGTGTGGACTGTGGTCGGCAAATCCCGTTCGATCGATTAGAGCGTGAGCCACAGACGTTGCGCTGTCAATCATGCGAAGCCCCATATGAGATTAGCTCAACACTTTGAGTAGCCCGCGCTGTTCGATTAACCAAGTCC
>Ga0302315_10001591_pt1 | contig 22745 bp, 18 predicted proteins | sample III_Palsa_N3_1_FD_200532 | JGI IMG/M metagenome (GOLD analysis project Ga0302315, IMG submission 200532) | Peat permafrost microbial communities from Stordalen Mire near Abisko, Sweden - III_Palsa_N3_1 | ecosystem: Environmental > Terrestrial > Soil > Palsa > Peat permafrost | place: Sweden...
CCCCGCCAGATAACAGTATTACCCTGTATCCAAATCCTACAAGCAGGTATGCTACCATCGCCATTAATAATAACGGCCTTGGCCCGGTTACCATTAATGTTACTGATGTTAGCATGGGCAGGGTTTATGCAACTTATACCAGCACTAAATATGGCGCTGATTTTTCACAAACTATTGATATAAGCAATGTACCCATGGGCATGTGCTTAATCCAGGTAACGCAGGGCGGTAAAAAAACAGTTAAAAAGGTGATAAAGACTAATTAGGTGATTAGAGGTTGGTGATTAGAGATTAGGTAATAAATCCCCCATCTAATCACTAATCACCAAATTTATTATCTTCGCCTGTCTTTTTAATCAATTATAAATGAAACGGGTATTTATTTTTTTAACAGTTATATGCATGTTTAGCTGTAAACAAAAAGCAGCGCAAACTTCCCCAATCCATCGTACCTATAAACCCGAAGCGGTAAAACTTAACGACTCGGCAGTAAAAGTGGCCACTACAGTAACCCAAACACCCCGGCCGCAGGTTTTAACAACGGCCATAGGATTACTAAATCAGGCTACAAGTATTGATACATCGTACTATACCGCTTACTGGAATAAACGCGCTTACCAAATAGAAGCAAGGCAATATACCGATGCCTTTGCAACAGGTAAACAAATGTTAAAGCTTAGTCCCGATAATGCTGATGATTATACCTGCCAGGGCATGATTAGCGAAATGGCCCTTGATTCGGTAGGGGCGGTTAAATATTTCAACCAGGCCATCTCGCTGTATAACAGTATATTGGATACTATGAATGTAAATAATAAAGATTATAAACCCATGGAATTGGGCAAGGCTATGGATTTGATAATGGTTAACCAACGGACAAACTGCAACGAGATTTTAAAAAAACTACAGGATGACAGCCAGGGTATTTTTGAAAAGAAGAGCTACAAGAAATATATCAACCTGAGCAAAAACGGGGTGGTTAATAATTATACACCCGGCAAGTATGATGAGTAGGGCTAAAGCCAATTTTGTATCCGGTTAAATAAAATCCTTATTTTAGTTTCCTAAACTAATCGCAATGAAAAGGATATTAATACTGCTGATAGCCGCCTGTTTATTTTCATGCAAACAAAAGGGGAGTGCGCAATCAGCTATTCATAAAAAATATAATCCTGAAGCAGTAAAGCTTAATGATTCGGCTATAAGAATAACTCATTTTTCATATAATGGCAACAGTCCTAAAGCTTTAGAAAATGGGATTGCTTTACTTGATAAAGCCATAACTATTGATAGCAATTATTATATCGCATACGGGAATAAGCTTTCCTTCCAAACGGAGTTAAAACAATATTCGGATGCTGCTATAACCGATAAACAGTTGATAAGAATAAGCCCGCATAACCCGGATAATTATAGCGTTGAGGGTTCATTGGAATATAAAATGGGCGATACACTATCGGGCAACGAATATTTTAAAACGGCCTTATCGCTTTATAATAATTTGCTGGATACCATGAGTATGAAAAACAGGCGGTATAAAGATGTTGAAATGGGCAAGGCCGTAGCGTTGATAATGATCGGGCAACAAATAAAAGGCAATATTATACTTAAGCAATTATACAACGCAACAACAGATACCTTATACCGCCAAAATTATTTGTTTTATATGAATAAGAGCAGACAGCAATTATTGGATGGACTTTATAATGGTGAAACAATTAGTTCAAGTACAAATTCGCGTTAACAATCATTAGATTTCTAACAAGAATATTCATAAACTTAATTAACCCAATCCAATCCAATCAACTTAACCCAACCCAATCAACCACCCCTCAACTAATTTTACTATTTTCGCAACTGCATACGCGCGAATAAGAAAATGGACTATCAATTTAAAGATATAGAGCTAAAGTGGCAAAAATTTTGGGCCGATAATCAAACTTTTAAGGCTGAAGATAAGAGCACCAAACCCAAGTATTATGTGTTGGATATGTTCCCGTACCCATCGGGCGCGGGCCTGCATGTGGGGCACCCGCTGGGCTATATTGCTTCTGATATTTTCGCGCGTTACAAGCGTTTAAAGGGCTTTAACGTGCTGCATCCCATGGGGTACGATAGTTTTGGCCTGCCGGCTGAGCAGTACGCCATACAAACCGGTCAGCACCCGGCTTTGACTACCGAGGCTAACATTGCTACCTACCGCCGTCAGCTGGATCAGATTGGGTTTTCTTTCGATTGGAGCCGCGAGGTGCGTACCAGTTCGCCGGGCTATTATAAATGGACACAGTGGATATTTATGCAGCTGTTTAACAGCTGGTATAATAAGGATGCTAATAAGGCCGAAAATATTGATACCCTGGCTAAGCATTTCGAAACTAACGGCTCGGCAGGTATTAATGCCGTTAGTGATGAGGAAGTTTTAAGCTTTAGCGCTGATGAGTGGAAGGCCATGAACCATGATGCCAAACAAGCCGAACTATTAAAATATCGCCTAACCTATCTTCGCGAAAGCACTGTAAACTGGTGCCCGGCTTTAGGTACGGTACTGGCAAACGATGAAGTAAAGGATGGCTTTAGCGAGCGCGGCGGTTACCCCGTTGAGCAAAAGAAAATGAAGCAATGGAGCATGCGCATAACCGCCTATGCACAGCGTTTACTGGAAGGTTTGGACAACATCGACTGGCCCGAACCGCTAAAAGAAATGCAGCGCAACTGGATAGGCAAGAGTGTGGGAGCGCTGGTAAAATTCCCATTAGCCCCAACCAAACCCTCCCCGGAAGGGAGGGCTTTAAACAAAGTCTCCTCAACCGGGGGAGATTTAGAGGGGGCTATTGAAGTTTTCACCACCCGCGTTGATACCATCTTCGGTGTTACCTTCTTGGTGATAGCGCCGGAGCATGAGTTGGTAGAGGCTTTAACCACCCCCGCCCAAAAGGCGGATATCGAGGCTTACATCGCCCAAACAAAAAAGAAAAGTGAGCTGGATAGGATGGCGGATACCAAAACGGTATCGGGCGCATTTACCGGCAGTTATGTTATAAATCCGCTTAACGGCGAAAAAGTGCCTATTTATATTGCCGATTATGTACTGGCAGGCTACGGTACCGGCGCAGTAATGGCCGTACCCAGCGGCGACCAGCGCGATTACCTGTTTGCAAAGCACTTTAATTTGCCCATTGTTGCTATAATGGACATACAAAATATTGAAACCGAGGCTGATCCAACAAAAGAGGGTAAATACATAAACTCTGATTTTATAAACGGCATGGGCTATAAAGAAGCTACTACCGCCGTAATTGCCAAGCTGGAAGTGTTGGGCGCAGGTAAGGCAAAGGTAAATTTCAGGATGAGGGATGCCATTTTTGGTCGCCAGCGTTACTGGGGCGAGCCGGTGCCGGTTTATTTTAAGGATGGCCTGCCTTATTTGATTGAAGAAAGCGAATTGCCTTTGGTGCTACCCGAGGTTGATAAATATTTACCTACCGAAAGCGGCGAACCGCCTTTGGGCAGGGCTACCGGCTGGAAACACCCGCTGGGTGAATATGAACTCTCCACCATGCCCGGCTGGGCCGGCAGCAGCTGGTACTGGTTCCGTTACATGGATGCCCATAATGATGAAGAGTTTGCATCAGAAACGGCGATAAAATACTGGAAGGATGTGGATTTATACATTGGCGGCAGCGAGCATGCCACCGGGCATTTGCTGTATAGCCGTTTCTGGAACAAGTTTATGAAGGATATTGGGGTGGTGTTTGAAGAAGAGCCTTTCAAAAAATTGATTAACCAGGGGATGATACAGGGCGTATCAGAAAAAATCCACATTACTGGAAGTACATATACATCAAGTACAGGACAGACATCTGCGTCACAAACAGCATCTAACTATCTTCCGATTGAAGGCCTAAAATATATGGGTGAGGAAACTTATAAAGTTTTAATTAGTGATGAGGTGAAAAAGGAATTAAATGAAGATCCAAAATCGATACTTTCAACTCTTTTAGGTTCAACTGAATGGAATGTTGATATCAATTTGGTTAACGACAAACATGAATTAGATATAAATAAATTTTTGGAATGGCGACCTGAATATAAGAATGATGTTTTTTTATGTAGCGGTGGTTTTTGGTGGAAAAACGAATTTCATAAATTTCCAAATAAGCCCGGAAGCGATAAGTTTTTCACTAAACCAGAAGTGGAAAAAATGTCGAAGTCCAAATGGAACGTTATAAATCCTGACCAAATTATTGAACGTTACGGTGCCGATACTCTGCGCATGTACGAGATGTTCCTTGGCCCGCTGGAGCAAAGCAAGCCATGGAATACCAACGGTATAGAGGGCGTGTTTAAGTTCCTGCGTAAATTCTGGCGTTTGTTCCATAACGAGGCCTGGGTTTTCAGTGTATCGGGCGGCGAAGCAAGCAAAGCCGAATTAAAATCGCTGCATAAAATTATCCGCAAGGTTGAGGAAGATGTGGAACGTTTTTCATTCAACACCTCTGTTTCCAGCTTTATGATAGCGGTAAATGAGCTTACCGATTTAAAAAGCAATAACAAAGCCGTGTTGCAGGATATGGTAATTATCCTATCGCCCTACGCGCCGCATATTTGCGAGGAGTTGTGGACATTGCTGGGCAACGCGCCGGGCACTTTATCGTATGCCGCCTATCCTAAGTTTAACCCGGCTTATTTGGTTGAGGATGATTTTGCGTACCCTATATCCATCAACGGTAAAACAAAAATGAACCTGAATATACCTTTAAGCCTCGAGCAGGATGCCGTTACCCAATTTGTACTGGCCAATGCCGATGTGCAAAAGTACCTGGATGGTAAAACGCCTAAAAAGGTAATTGTGGTTAGGGGCAGGATTGTGAATATGGTGGTTTGATAAAAGGGTGTCATACTGAGCGATAGTCGAAGTATGAGCGTAAAGGCCTTTGCCCGCATGCTTCGACTATCGCTCAGTATGACAGCCTTTCTTTAATAGTGTAACCAATACAATATGTTATAAACATATTTTAATAAATATGACATATTAATTGTAACATTTCAGGTAATTTCGCCTCCAATTACGAAAATTATCTCGAATGAAACGTTTTATTATATTTCTGTTATTATTTTGTTCTATTCTTACAGCTAAAGCGCAGTTTGGCGGTGGTTCAAGCATTGTGGGTAAGATATCGGGCACGGTTATCGATTCGGCTACCAAACAACCGCTTGATTATGTTGCTGTTGCCATTATGAGGTCGGGAGGAAAAGTGCCTATAAATGGTGTGCTTACCGACGACAAAGGCGCTTTCAAGATAAATGATATGCACCCCGGAAGTTATAAATTGGTAATAACCTATTTAGGTTATGTAGATAAGATTATTGACCCGGTAGTTACTTCGCCTGAACACCCTGATAAAAATATAGGGGTGGTAGTAATGTCGGAGTCAAAAAAAGCGCATAAACTTAATGAAGTGGTTATACAGGGACAGGGCCCGCTTATTGAAAATCATATTGATAAATTAGTTTACAATGCCGAAAAGGATATTACCAATGTAGGCGGTAACGCTGCCGATGTTTTACAAAAAGTGCCGCTGGTAGCGGTAGATATTAACGGCAATGTTTCTATTAGGGGCGATGCCGATGTTAAGGTGCTGATTAACGGCAAGCCATCCGGCGCCATGTCGGCCAGTTTATCGGATGTATTAAAAACCATCCCTGCCGATCAGATAAAAAGCATTGAAGTAATTACCTCGCCATCGGCTAAATATGATGCAGAAGGCTCGGCAGGTATCATTAATATCATCACCAAGCAAAAAAATGTTTCGGGTGTAAGCGGCTCGTTTAGCGGCGGTATAGGTACGCGCCAAAACAACGGCAACTTTAACCTTAACTATAACAAAGACCGTTTAAGCATAAGCGCCAATATTGGCGGTAACCTTACCTGGCCGCAAACTTCGGTAACAAAGTTTAATCAAAATTTTACCAATGGTGATACGGTTGAGCACCAGGGTTACACACGCAATAGCGATATAAAAAGGTATGGTACCATCAGTTCGATAACAGCCAGCTATGATTTTAACGATTTTAACAACGTAAGCTCAACCTTTAGGTATAACCGCGGTGGTTTTGATGTTACCGGCCCGCAAACCAACTCTATTGATACTACGGTTAGCGGCGTGGCGCTTACTCATCCAACACTGTACAATAACACCACGGTACAGCATAACTTGTTCGACGGGTTTGACTGGAGCATTGATTACACCCACAAGTTCCATAAAGAAGGCGAGGAGCTTGACTTATCGGGTCAATGGAGCCACAGCATTGTAAATACTAATTACACCAACGTATATACCGGCGTATTGCCTAACCAAAAAAGTGTTAACGATGGTACCAATAACGAGTATACCTTCCAACTGGATTATACCCTGCCAATAAGCAAGGTGTTTAAGTTAGAGGCCGGCGCTAAAACTACCATCAGGAGGTTAACGAGTGATGCTGATGTTTATGAGCCTGATTTTACCACGCTCGACCCGGTTAACACAAACGATTATAGCTATAACCAGAATGTTTATGCAGGATATACGGTATTTACCGTAACCCTGCCTAAAAGCTATACTTTACTAATAGGCGGCAGGTTTGAAAATACCGATATTGACGGCGACCCGACCAACGAATTGCAAGACCTGACACCGTTTACCAACAGCTACCCGATATTTATACCAAGCTTTACCATACAAAAGCAGGTAGGTACTTCACAAACCTGGAAACTGAGCTACAGCAAGCGTATTACCCGCCCAAGTCTTACTTTGCTTAACCCATTTGTAAATAAAGCTAACATACAAAGCCAAACGGAAGGTAACCCCGAATTGGGCCCCGAAGTTTCGCAAACCGTTGAGCTGAATTACAACACCTTTATTAAAACGTCGGTTATTAACGTGTCAATCTTCTACAAACATATTTCGGGTTTAATTGAAAGTATTGCTACCCCAATTAGCGTATTGGTTGATACCACTCAACTGAGGGGTACCTTAACCAATAATCAAAATATAGGCAGCAGCAATTCTTACGGCGCCAGTTTTTATGGCTCCATAAACCCGGTAAAGATGTTAACCATCCGTGGTAGCGCGAGCGCTTATACCTATAACCCCGACCCTTCGGGCATATATGTGGCGCAGCAAACCAGCAACGGTACCTATGTGCAATACAATGCCTTTGCCATGGCCGAGCTCGATTTTAAAAGTAACATAGTGGCACAGGTTTTCACCATACAAAATTCGCCGCGCCGTACCATACAGGGTACCAACCCGTCATTTAGTTTATTGGGTTTTGGCGTGAGGAAACAGTTTGATGATAAAAAAGCATCGCTGGGTATAAATGTGCTGCAGCCATTTAGTAAATACAAATATTTTGACCAGGATATATCAAGTCCGGGCTTTACCCAAACCAGCAGTACGGCATTCCCGTTCCGTTCGGTGGGCTTAACATTTAGCTACAGCTTTGGTAAGCTAACCTTTAGCAACCCTAAAGATAAGAGCGACAAAACCGATGATGAAAAATCTGACGACCAGGGCATAGGCGGCGCGCCTGCTGCCGGCGGAAGGCAATAAGAAAGTTTTGAGTTGAAAGTGAAGAGTTGAATGTAAAAAAGCTCCCGGTGTTATCGGGAGCTTTCTTGTTTAATATTCACGCCAGCCATTAGCCGTTTTTTGAAAAGATATACCGTTTTCACTGGTATTGCCATCAATTGCACCCACAGAATGTACGCTAACCTCGTACATGTATAATCGTTTTGTATACGCATTGTACAAAGGATAAGATATACAGGTATAGCCATGCCCAAATTTTTTATGCCATGTGATAATTTCTTTAAAACTAATTTTATGATACGATATAAATTGGTTCGAAAATATGGTATCAGTTATAAGTGTTGTGTTTAGAAATCTCTTTTGATTCCATGTTGAATGTATGTTAGGAAACGATTCTTTGAAAAAGTCCGTATCGATCTCTATAGGCGTTTTCTCGTTTCTGTATTTTTTAGTAAGAGTGATGGAATCTTTTAAAAATAAAGCCTTAAAATCTCGCCCACAAACTGGATATAAAAACAGCCTGCGTTTTGTTTTTAGGGTATCTAAACGCGGCAGGTAATATTTATTAATAAAAGTATACGCTTCAGCCGAGTCCATGGGCCTGTAATCGGTTTTCTTTCTTATGACATCTATGCTATCCTGTAACTTTTTTAATTTGGTATCGATGGCATGGTTACAGCCCATAAACGATATTAAAACAAAAGGGATAATGAGTTTACGCATGGTAAGTAAATTTACAAATATTCCGCATCCACCTCTATTTCAATCTAATTTAGCAATAGCGATGCATTAAAAGTGATAGCGATAACTTAGAATGGTATAGATTTTAAAATACACATAATGCCCGCTACCACGCACATAATAATCACAATCCATGTATTAAATATTTCACCTGAATTAATAGACTTATATTCCGGTGAATTACCATACAGTCCCCTCTTGCGAAACTTGTAAAGAAAATATGCGAGAGCAAAAAACGCAATTCCGATAAAGAAGTATTCCCAGTTCATTGTATAAGGTTTTATCAAATATAATAAAACAACTTATTCCGCATCCACATCAATCCCTATCTGCTTCAGCAATATCGAAGCGTTAAAGGTTTTGCATTCGCCGTCCTTAATTTTATAATCGAACAGCATCTCGCCGTTTTGTACACGGATATCGAAGTAGAAATTACGGATATAACCGGGGTATTTCTGCTCCAGTTCGGCAATTTGTAAATCGTGCGTGGCAACCATGCCCACGGCTTTTTTGGCGATCAGCTGCTCAATCACCGCTTTTGAGCCCCGGTATTTATCAACCGAATTAGTGCCGCGCAGCATTTCGTCAATCAAAAAGAAAACCTTTGGCTCGGTTTTTACCGCGGCCAGCAGCATTTGTAGTCGGTCTAGCTCGGCTTTAAAGGTGGATGTACTTTCGTTAAGCGAATCCTTAATACGCATATAGCTGATGATGGTAATAACCGAAACCTCCATGCTATCGGCACAAACCGTAGCACCGCATAGCGCCAATACGGCATTAATGCCTATGGTGCGCAAAAAAGTGCTTTTGCCCGCCATGTTAGAGCCGGTAATAATGTCTATTTTAAAATCGTCCTTCAATTCATAATCATTAGTTACCCTGTTGCCCATAATAAGCGGGTGGCCCAGGTTTTTGCCGGTTACGGTATAACCATCTCCATCTGCAATTTGCGGCGTACTCCAGGTTGGGTAATTAATTTTGAGCGACGCAAGGCTGAGCAATGCCTCAAATTCACCAATAACTTCAAAAGCCGCTTCCAGGCTTTCCTGGTTCTGGCGCTTCCAGTTTTCAATGGCGATAATCTGGCGGATATCCCATATAAAAAACACGTTCATGATAAACCCGACCACCACATTAAGGTGATAATTAAGCTTATTAATCAACTGCGACAACTCCTTTATTTTACCAGATGTTTGCTTATCCCTTAGCTGTTGCGCCAGGCCATTGCTGTAAGGGCTTTGCCATTGCTGCTGCTCAATGCTTTTAAATACCACGGCATAGCCTGATAAGCTGTTTTCAATCTTATCAGCAATTACGCTGGTTTTTTTGATGTATTCGCCCTTCGAAAAAACGATGCCTAAGTTTATAAGTCCTAATACTATAGCAAAATCCTTTGCATACGGATTAAAAAATGCGGCTATAACTGCAGCGGTAAATAACCAGGGGGCAATTTTAGCATAAATACCAAGCGCTTTTTCGCCCGGCAGGTTTAGCGGCAGACCGAGGTAAATAAAAAGACGTTTTAACTGATCTTTATCTTCGGTTTTTGCAAAAAGCAGGTTGGCTTGTGCGCTTAGTTTCCAGTCGTTTAGTGTGCCGAGTTCCCTTACTGCCTCCTGTCGCTTTAAAATGGTTTCTTTTTGCGATGCCGCATTTAGCCAGCCGGATAGTTTACTGTTGCCGGGCACGGTAGCCGCACGATTGATGAGCTGGTATAATGATGCATCGCCAAAAATATCAAGGTCGGCGGTGTAAAAGTGCTTATCCTGGGCAAATTCACCGCCGTTATTATATAAATTGATATGGGCGGCAATACTGTTTATTTCGTTTTGATTTACGAGGGCAAGGTTTTCGAAATACTTTTTCAGGCGTTCAAAACCGCTTTGTTTGCTTACCAGCCAGCCGAAGCAAAGTCCCATAACCACCAGCGATACCGCTATTGTGGTAAAATTACTTTGAAGCACAGCGATGTAGGTAATAATTACAAATGCCCCAAATACAATAAAGCGCAAAACCGAATAGATGTTAGCCTGGCTTTTGTACTTGCTTACCTGTTGCTGTGCTACGCTCAGGCGCTGTTCGTAATCGTTTATAATATCCTGTTGTTCCATTATCAAATAAAAATCAGGCTAAATAAGCACTAATATTTTAAATTAACGTTTTATTTGCTGTTATAATGAAAATCACCTTTTTAACCGTTGGCAAAACCGAAGATGCTTACCTAAATACCGGCATTAATAAGTATGTTAGACGGCTTAAACATTATACCAAATTAGAGATCATCGAGCTCCCCGAACTGAAAAACACGAAAGCGCTTACGCAGGAACAGCAAAAAGCCAAAGAGGCGGAAATGATCTTGAAAAAGATAAGCGCAACTGATTATGTTATCTTATTAGATGAAAACGGTGCCGAACTCAGTTCCAAACAATTTGCCGCGTATCTTGATAAAAAGGCCATTGCCGCCACCCCCAACCTTGTGTTTATAGTAGGTGGCCCGTATGGTTTTGATGATGTGGTTTATGCCCGCGCCAATGATAAGCTATCCCTTTCGCGCATGACATTTTCGCACCAGATGGTACGTTTGTTTTTTGTTGAGCAATTGTACAGGGCCTATACCATTATTAAGGGTGAGCCTTACCACCACGAATAAGCCCCTAACCCCCTGCCGCGTGCCGCCGAAGCTTTAGCGGCGGAGCAAAGGGGGAACTTTTGATTAGTATGGTGTGGCAAAAATGCTATATAAAATCATGGGCATCTTTAAATCCTAAAAACGGCGAAGCCCTCTTGAACACCATTGAAAATAAACCACAGTGAAAAATCATGGTTCGGACAATTTGCGTTAGGGATGGGAGCGGATACCGGCATTGCGGCTAAGGCCTGTGCAGTATGAGCGTACAGCCCGGGCCGCAGGCAACGCCATAATTTACCCCCTCTGTCTTGCGACATCTCCCCCTAAGTTTAGGGGGAGAAAGCCCTGCGCGCATGCACAAACCCACCTTATGAAGATGAAATGAAGCATACTATATGATAAAGCGCGGTTAATTCACATTTAACACTAAATTGGTTAACTTTGCGGCTATATGGCTGCTCATTCTCACTCACATGCTCACGATCATTCGCACGGACATGGTCATCATCATCACGATCACGCTCCTAAAATTGATAATTTAAATACCGCTTTTATTATCGGCATTATTTTAAACTCCGCTTTCGTAATTATCGAAGTAATCGCGGGTTTATCTATACATTCACTGTCCCTGCTAACTGATGCCGGCCACAATTTAAGCGACGTTGCCGCATTGGCATTGGCGCTCCTGGCATTTAAGTTAACCAAGGTAAGCAGCAACAGTAAATATACTTACGGCTACAAACGCTCCACCATTATCGTATCGTTTTTTAACGCGGTAATACTGTTTGCATCGGTAGCGCTTATTGTTTACGAAGCTGTTATCAGGTTTATACACCCGGCAGTAGTGCAGGGCGGTACCATGGCGCTGGTTGCAGTAATAGGTATAGCAGTAAACGCGTTTACTGCGTGGCTTTTTGTAAAAGGTAAGGATGGCGACCTCAACATCAAAGCAACTTATATGCACATGGCTATGGATGCTATTGTATCATTTGGTGTAGTGATATCAGGTGTTATTATTTATTTTACCCACTGGTACCCGCTGGATAGCATTGTGAGTATCATCATCGCTATAGTAATATTACGCGGCACCTGGAGTTTGTTAAACGAAAGCCTGAGATTAGAGATGGATGGTGTGCCCAAAGAAATGAACCTCACCAAAATTAAAAACGAACTGCTTAAGGCCAAAGGCGTAAAAGATGTACACCACATGCACGTGTGGGCGCTAAGCACTACCGAAAACGCCCTAACCGCCCATTTGGTTGTCGACCCGGCAGATATGGCTTCGTTTGATAATATTAAGGCTGATTTGCGCCACAGGTTAGAACACCTGGACATTAGCCACAGCACATTTGAACCCGAATTTGCTGATGAAAAATGCGAGCAGCACGACTGCTAGCCCCCTAACCCCCTGAAGGGGGAACTTTTGAAAAACTAAAAGGCCGGTTGAATTTGATTTCAACCGGCTTTCTTGTTTTATACCGCCGTTACACTCCCCCTTCAGGGGGTCGGGGGGTTATTCCGCCCTTCTCGGCTTACTTACCGCTTTGGGTTTCGAGGCTGCTTTAGGGGCAGGTTTAGCTGCTACCTTTGGCACTGTGGTTGTTGGCACCTTTTTAGGTATAACTACCGCTTTTTCACCTTCGGTTGCTGCCGCTGCTTCGGGGGCTTCGGTTTGTTCTGTTTCGTTAAACAATGGCAGGTCTTTTAGTACCTGGTACCAGGTAACTACCTTTTTCATGTCGGATGCGTACACCTTTTCCTCGTCATGATCGGGTGCAACCACGCGGAAAAACTCCCTTAGCTGTTTGCCGTCGGCTTTAGCATCAGGCACGTTGCCGGCAGTTTTAATACGTTCAAAAACATCAGTTAACTTAATGTCTTCGTCGAAACCAAAAATGGTTATCTCATCCAGCGCGGCCAGTTTGGCGGTTGAAAGGTTGGCCACCAGTTTAGTTTTTTGCGCATCAAGGCTCTCTAAAATAAAACCTGTTTTGTTTTGCGATAAAGCCCGCCACAAGCCCGGTTTGCCCGATACGGCTACAATTCCCTGTAAATTCATTTTGTTGGTTGATTGGGCTGATCGAGTTAGATTAAGTTGATTAAGTTTTATATTTTAACTCAATCAACCTAATCTAACCTAATCAACCATTCACTTAATCTTCAATTAATTCTATACCTAAAATTTTATCGCCCTGGCGAATATCGTCAACCACGTCAACGTTTTCAATCACTTTACCAAAGCAGGTGTGGTTACGGTCGAGATGGGCAGTATTAGCGCGGCTATGGCAGATAAAAAACTGCGAGCCACCGGTATTACGGCCAGCGTGTGCCATTGATAGTACGCCGCGGTCGTGGTATTGGTTTTCGCCGGTTAATTCGCAATCAATTTTATAGCCGGGGCCACCAGCGCCGGTACCGGTTGGGTCGCCACCCTGTATCATAAAGTTAGGGATAACACGGTGAAAGGTTACATTATCATAAAAACCTTCTTTTGCCAGTTTTTTAAAATTGGCTACTGCAATAGGGGCGTCTTTTTCATAAAAATCGACAGTCATATCACCCTTTTCAGTCTTAATAATCGCTTTGCTCATTTTTATTTATTTAATGGGGATTGCAAAGGTAATAAAAAAGCAGAAAGGTAAAAGGTTAAAGGAGAAAGGTTAGAATAGGTTAGATTAAGTTGAATAGGTTGATTAGGTTTTTCTTTTACCCTCTTTACGCCACAGGCGAAGAGAGGGTCGACGAGCGCGTCCCGATAGCTATCGGGATCGGGGTGAGTAGATGGAGCGCGTTCAAAAGCGCCCGGCCCTGTGCGATTCCCGCCCCGGGGGAGGTGGGGTTTAACCAATATGCACTACTGCTAACTGCCAACTATTAACTGCCAACTGAACAAGGGCGTTCCCGCTGGTAGAAGCGGGCCGCGCTGTACGCTCATACTGCACAGGCATTAGGCACGGGCCGGTATACGCTTCCATCCCTAACGCAAAGAGTGGTGCGGTGAAAACACCGACCACATGCTGGGGTTGAGTGAATGGAGTAGAGATAGATACATTATTTATTAAATAGATAGTACTATGTATTGCATAATACCTTGTTTTGTGTATATTTGTTTTATATTTTAAAAAGTAAGACCGATATGAACACAAAACTATTACTAACGATGGGCACTGTTTCGGCCCTGACATTTTGGGTAGGAAGCATTGTAGCAGGGTTCATTCATGGCAATTATAGCCCGGTAAGCGGCACTATTAGTGAACTGGGCGCCATTTGGGCAAAATCGCATGTGTTTATGACCGTGGTTATGTACCTGAGCGGTATTACAGGCATTTTATTTGTGATAGGCGCTGTAATGGCCTGCCGGCAAACGGGTATCAATATCATACCCGTTATCACTGCTGTAAGTATTCCATTTACTACGCTGTGGGCAGCTATTTTCCCATTGGGCACCGCGCAGCATGCTATAACAGGGCCTGTAATATTTGTTATGTATGTCGGCGTTATTTTATCGCTGTTTGTGTGGCGCGGCGCAAGGTTTAAAACGTTACGGATATGGTCGGGAATTAGCCTGGTATTGCTGTTAGGTATATTCCTGCGCTTTACGCCCTTTTTGCCTAACCACGAAGGGCTGATACAACGCTTTGCACATTTAGGCTGGTCGGTATGGTTCATCGCCATCAATATTCAGCTACTAAAACTCATCAATTTAAAATCATTTTCACCCAATCACTAATACTATCATGAAAAAATTAACCCTGTTTACTATCGCCGCCGCTTCACTTGTTATGTTATCGTGCCATCACGGCAGGCATACTACCATCGCCAGCCATAGCGATAATAACGATGTGAAACTGGAATATGAAGGAACCATCACCATAAGTACCGACAAGACAAGAATAACAGACATATCGCACGGCGGATACCTCGATTATAAACACAATAGCGATGAACTATATGCATCCGAAGCACCGGATGGCAGTATTTGTTATAAACTGAATGGTGCGCAGGTAGCCGGGCTCGACCAGGCAGGGCAAAAGATGCTTGGCGAGGCTATCGGCATGATTGTAAAAAAGCAATCACTGAAAGTGGTCGGCGAAAACACCGACCACAGGCTAAATTTTTTTACCCTCTTTCCGCCGCAGGCGAAGAGAGGGTAAACGAGCGGAGGGATGTCGGGGTGAGTAGTCGGAGCGCGGTTAGGCTGAATATTTACAGGCTATTTCCAAACACTTTCTCCAGCACTGCTTTACATTTTAAAAAGCCATATTCAGCGTCGCCGCGCTCCAGTATTTTGCCTTGCGGGTCAATTAGTATAATGGTTGGGAAAACACCTACATCAAAGGTGTTTGTTATGCCCGGGTCGGTGTGTTTGCCTTGTGTTTGCCATAGGTTTACCCAACTCATCCTTAATTGCTTAACCAATTCCCTGCATTTATTTTGGTTACCATCCTGGTCGTAAGCAACACTTACAAATGCGATATTTTTGTCTTTATATTTTTCATGCTCCGCAGCTATGGCAGGTATAAGCTTTATACAAGGCACACACCACGAACCCCAAAAATCAATAATTACGTATTTGCCTTTTAATTTCGATAGGTCAAAATCTTCATTATTTACATAATCTTTACCTGTAATATTTGCAGCGATAGTTCCCCTTGAATCGGCACTCATGCTATTGATATCTTTTAAAAGCAGTTTACCGTTTACACTGGTCTGTAGTTGACTTCCGAATTTGTTGTAAATTTCATTTAATTGCGCAACCGTATAATTTCTGTAGTGTAACACTAAAAGATAGGGGCTAAAATAGGATTGCGGGTGGCTTTTTATAAAATCATATTCCACTGCAAATTTCTGATCGTAGTAAAGCACCATGCTATCCTGTAATAATTTGTGTTTAGCGGTATCTGTCTCGGTATCCAGCCTGCTTAAAGCGCCGGAAAATTTTTGTTTCAGGCTATTGTTCGCGGTTTTCCATTCCATTAATTCATCATGGGTTTTGGAACCTTTAACCGTAACAACCGCAAAAGGGTTATTGCTTAGTTGTACCTGCATAAGCTTGGGTTCTAAATAAACATATGGTGTATTATTATCCAGCATTTGGGTATTTACAAGCTTTAAATATGCTATTTCCGGCTGTGCTATTTTACCCGAAAATTCAAAATTGCCATTAATGATTTTACTGCTGTCTACTATATATTTATTAATACCCTGGTAGCTGATATATAGCATTCCCTTATCAAGTTTGCTGATATTACCGCTAATTTTAAAGGTGCTATCGGGTGTTTGGGCAAATGCTTTAATTGCAAGCAATAGCAAACTGGTGAGCAGGAGGTTTTTCTTCATAAGGTTTATTAAGGTAAGGAAGAATAAATATAGAAATTAATTATTGGTTGATTAAGTTGATTGGGTTAGAATGAGTTGATTAAGTTGGAGTAAGTTTAGTAGGTTGATTGAGTTAGATTTTTTTACCCTCTTTCCACCGCAGGCGAAGAGAGGGTCGACGAGCGGAACGATGTCGGGGTGAGTAGACGGAGCGCGTTTAGGTGGGGCACGAGTACCCGGTGCTTATGGCTTTCTAACATATTCGCGCCAGCAGAAAAAATCCACCAAAAAAATTATATTTGATCATAAGAAAAACTTAGTTGTGATACTCTTGCTATTGGTAACATTAGGTTGTAACAAACCGATTGACTGGACATGTAATGGCAATTGTGAAAATGGTTACGGAATAAAACAATGGAAAGACGGGGGATATATTAAAGGCCATTGGAAAGATGGAAAAATATATGGACAAGGAAATGAATTTTTTGGTTCTACATCAAAGTTTGCTGGGGATACCTATGTAGGTAATTTTAATGATGGGTATGATGGGTATGGCGTATATTATGATAAAAGTGAAGATGCCATACACAAAGGTCAATGGAAGAATGGTAAACCAAATGGATATGGAGTATCAATATTTGGCCCTAAAGCCGATGATCCCTATCGTTATTATGCAGGACAGTGGAAAAATGGGGTTTACGACGGTTTTGGCATTTTCTATTTTAGTACAAATGATGGCACGGCTAAATTTAAATATGTGGGTAATTGGAAAAATGGAAATAAGGAAGGACACGGTATAATATATTTTCAGGATGGTTCCCGCTATGATGGAAATTGGAAAAACGATGAATGGGACGGTAATGGGACTTACATATTCAAAGATGGCTCAAAATATAATGGACATTGGAATGCTAACTACGACCCCAATTTTGAAGGTATAAAAAAAGCACATGCGAAATTAGTATTATAGTTTAATCCTATAATACCTTCCCCAATTATTCGTTAAATTCGCAAATGAAGCCGCTCAAACTACTTTTAACTTTCAGCTTTCTGCTTTTAACTTTCCTATCAAGGGCGGCTTCTATCCTCATCCCTATGGATGATGAGCAAAAGGACCATCTAAAATCATACGGCATTGCTTTTTGGGTTTTAAAAAACAACCAGGAGGTTAACTGGCTGCTTAATTACCGGGGCGGCAGCTTTATGATGAATTATGACCAGAACATCGAAAACGAATGTAAAATACGCGGCGTTAGTTACGAGGTTATTGCCGATGCCAAAGCCAACGAAATACTAACCGAGGTTGCCGACCCATCTGTAAACATGGATGTGGTAAAGCTGGAAAAAGCGCCCCGCATGGCGGTGTATTCGCCCAAGGATAAGCTGCCCTGGGATGATGCCGTTACCCTGGTACTAAAATACGCCGAAATACCCTACGATGTGGTTTATGACGAGGAAGTAATACGCGGCGATTTGCCTAAATACGACTGGTTGCACCTGCACCACGAGGATTTTACGGGGCAATACAGTAAGTTTTACGCGGGCTTTCGCTATGCGCAATGGTATAATGATGATGTAAAGGCGCAGGAGGCTATGGCCACTAAACTGGGCTTTAAAAAGGTATCGCAAATGAAGCTGGCGGTAGCCGAGCGGATACGCGATTTTGTTGCCGGCGGTGGTTTCCTGTTTGCCATGTGCTCGGGTACGGATACGTTTGATATCGCGTTAGCTGCACACAATACTGATATTTGCGAAAGCATGTTTGATGGTGATGCAGCCGACCCCGACGCGCAATCGAAACTGGATTTCAGTCAGACTTTGGCCTTCCAGAACTTTACGCTGGATATGAACCCCATGTCGCACTCGTTCAGCAATATTGATGTTACCCCAACCCGCCAGGTTGACCAGCAGCACGATTTTTTTACATTGTTTGATTTTTCGGCCAAGTGGGATGTGGTGCCCAGTATGCTAACGCAGGACCATGAACGGGTAATAAAGGGCTTTATGGGCCTTACCACCGCTTTCGATGAAAGTAAAATTAAACCGGGCGTAATTATTATGGGCGAAATGAAAACCGCCAACGAAGCCCGCTACATACACGGCGAATACGGCAAAGGCCAATGGACTTTTTACGGCGGCCACGACCCCGAAGATTACCAGCACCTCGTCGGCGACCCGCCAACTGATTTATCGCTCCACCCCAACTCGCCGGGCTACAGGCTGATATTGAATAATGTGTTATTTCCCGCTGCAAGGAAGAAGAAGCAGAAAACGTAAGCCCGCGCGCAGGCCATGCTTTATTTCGGATTTCGGATTTACGATTTCGGAATTAAGAATTAGCCCAAATAATAAATCCGAAATTAATTAAAGAACGTCCACGATACGCCAAACTTTAACTGGGCATCCTGCATGGGGTAGCGGTTAACGGTGTAATAGCCACGGCTAAACAGGCCCTGGTTGGCGTAATCGTACGCTACAAACAGGTTGGTGCGCATCAGCGTAGCTTTTATAAATACCGTTGCAACCGGGTATGATGAAAAGTTGATATTAGGCCCGTTGTAAAACTGCCCCAGGCCAACCGCGTATGATGGCGCGTCGAAAGGAGTATTATATCGTACATCAATCCCTATATTACTGTTTAACACACCAAATAACAGCCTGGCGTAATATAAGCTGCTATAGCTGTAAAATGAAGGTGTGCGCAACGTGCTTTGATAATCGCTTTTTTGGTATACCACGCTGTTGTCAAAATGCCAGCGGCGCCAGGTAAGGTCTTTGGTAAGCGTTAGCTTCAGTAAATTTATGAGACTGCTAATTTGTGTTGGCTGGGCATCATTGCCGCCATCAACACCATCAAAATACAGGTAATCGGTTATCAGAAAGTATTCGGCCTTTACATCCAGGTGCAGGGCATCATTAATATAGTTAAATGACGCGCTGTTGGTTTTTACGTTGCCAAAGCTGTTATGAAATATGTAATGGTTAGATATCCAGTCGGTATATACTAACGGCGGCGAGGTGCTTTGCGAATAAGCATCCAGTATAATTTTGCCTTCATCACTATTGCCCGCTAACATCAGCTTGCCTTCATACAAAAAGTTACCAAAATCGCGCCCCTGTACAATCTGGTGCACGGTACCCTCCAGCGAAGCCTTATTGCTAAAGCGATAACTGATGCGCCCGTTTAGGGTAATATCCTGGAAGGTTGCCTCCTGTTGTTTTATTTGCATCGGCACTTTTACTGCCTGCTGGTTAAGGGTGGAGTCGCTTACGTATTGCGAGTAATGATAAAGGTCCTGCGTTACGCCAATATCAAGCTTAGCCTCGTTTTTTACCGTTTTTGCCGATTTGCTGCGGAGGTAAAAACTGTACGAAAAATCGTTTTGTATGTGCGTTACCGTAAGCGAATCGCGTGAGCGGTTTGAGCTGTAATAATAATTGGGAAAGGTGTTAGCGGTATCGGCATCATTTTGTATAAACTCGTACTTGCGCACATTGTAATAAAAAGTGTAGGAAACGCGCTGCGTAGGCAATATTTTGGAGGTATCCTTGCCTTCGCGCCGGGTACTATCAATGTGGCCTATGTAATAAAACTGTTTAAGGTAAAAGCCGGCATCATGCCAGTTTTCATACGTGTTTGGCAAACGCACGGCTATGTTCGCTTTACCCAAAATTTGCGGCGGATTTGTGAAAATTTCATCGTATTGAGATGATATAGAACCAGTTTCGGGCGCCTTTAAATTGTTGTAAATTAAATTGGCCAGCAAATTATAGCGCTTGTTGGTTGATTGGTACCAGGTAAAAAACGCAGCACTAACATCGCTCACATTTTGCGGTATAACTGTGGTGGCATAAGTGCCCTTAGCGCCGATAAAATTGAGGTTAAAGCCAACGTTCCAGTTGGGTTTGATGTTTTGCGTGTGCAATATCTTAAACAAATCATCCTTGGTAAATAGCGTTAAAACCGTTAGCGGAACACGCGCGTTGTAATAATTAAGGTCCTGCGGGTGCAGGTCGTAAATACTGAGGTCATTTTGCCCCACATCAAAACCGATATGTTTATCCGGCTGAAAAAGCAGGTCGCGCTGGGCTACACCCAAATAGCCTAAACCAATTTTTGGCGTTAAGGGCTGATAAAGCGGGCTGTAATTTTCGAAATTGGTAATACCTGTATCCAAAGGGAAAACCTGTGTGCTATCATGCAGTAAATTCTCATTTACCACCTTAATAAACTTTGAGCTAAATATCACGCTGTCGCGCGCTTGTTCTTCTCGCTTGCGCAGGGTATCAATTTCCTGGTCCGCGGTTAGCACTTGTTTGTGGTTGGTGGCTGTATCGTTAAAATTAGCGGGGCGCGGCTGGCCGTTATAGCCGGGTTGCGCGGGGTAACCGGTTTGGTTGTATTGGGCAAAAACCGCCTGAGCCGATAAACATATCAGCAATATTAAAATGTATTTTAACTTATCAGGCATCAAATACCGGCAATTAGTTCTTTAAGTATCAATGTTAATTTAGGTTCGGCTTCCTGTGCTATGGCTATTATTTGTTCGATGGAAACCGGGTGAAGTTCTTCGGGGAAGCCCTCATCAGTTAACACGGATATGGCAAAAACCGGCAAGCCCATGTGGTTGGCCACAATAACTTCGGGTACGGTGCTCATGCCCACGGCATCGCCGCCAATAATGCGCAAATATTTGTATTCGGCCCTGGTTTCTAAATTGGGGCCGGTAACCGCTACATAAACTCCTTTATGGCAGGTAATATTGTTGGCCTTTGCAATATCAAGGGCCTTAGCAACAAGGGTACGCAGGTAAGGCTGGCTCATATCCGGAAAACGCGGGCCCAACTCGTCCTCGTTGCGGCCTATCAGCGGGTTTTGGGGCTGCAGGTTTATATGGTCGTCAATCACCATCAGGTCGCCTTTTTTAAACGCGGGGTTAAGCGATCCGCTGGCGTTTGATACAAACAGACTTTTAATACCCAGCATTTTCATTACCCTAACGGGGAAGGTAATTTGCTGCATGCTATAGCCCTCGTAAAAATGCAAACGGCCCTGCATAGCCACTACCTTTTTGCCGGCAAGCCTGCCAAATATCAGTTTGCCCGAATGAAACTCTACGGTAGAAATCGGGAAATCGGGGATACTACCATACATCAGTTGTTTTTCAACTTCAATTTCGGTAACCAGCGCGCCAAGGCCAGTACCTAAAATTATACCTACTTCGGGTTCAAAATCGCCAATGCGGTTTTTAATGTAATTAACGGTGTTTTGTATACTCTCTAACATAGTTTATAAGCAATTGATTAAACTGCTGCTGCCCATTATTTAAAAAACTAATCCCGATAGGCATTACAAAAACGGGCAAAGTTTTTATCAGCGGCAACAACTCGTGTAGCTGTAAACGCTGTGCATCTTTTTCTGTTGTGATAACCAGTTTATTTTTTGCAGCGCAGGCATTAAAGTCGGCAGCAAGTTTAGTGATATTTTTTAAGCTAAAGCGATGATGATCGGGATAATTATGATGTATAATTTGTGCCGAAGATGATTTTAAGTGCTGTACTAAAGGTTGCGCGTTGGCAATGCCGGTGAGCAGGAAAACAGTGGTATTAGAATTTACAGCTACATCGGCAGGCAGGCCATCCAAAGTTTGCAGCGGTTGGTAGGCTATCGACGTAAAAAATACCTGCTGATTAGGGTACGGATTGATGCGTTTTATCACTATTGCCTGCTCACCGGCACTTAAACCCACAGGGCATTTGGTGATGATGATGGTATCAGCACGCTTACGCCCGGCAAAAGGTTCGCGCATATTTCCCGCAGGTAATAAAAGATGCGGCTCAAAAACACGACTATAATCAAACAATAACAAACTGAAGCCCAGCTTTACCGCGCGGTGCTGGTAAGCATCATCCAAAATAATAAGGTTATGATTGGTTTGTAATTGTTTAATGCCGGTGGCCCTGTCTTCGCAAACTGCCACGGTGATATCCGGAAATTTTTGGGCGAACTGGGCGGGCTCGTCGCCGATTTTAGTTGAAAGTTGAAGGTTGAAAGTTGAAGGTAACTTTTCACTTTCAACTTTCAACTTTTCACTTTCAACTTTCAACTTTTCACTTTCAACTACTAAATATCCTTTAGTTTCCCTGCCATAACCACGACTTAGCGTTGCCAAATGATAATCAGCTTTAAACAGGCGGATGAGGTACTCCGTCATGGGGCTTTTGCCTGCGCCGCCAACATCAAGGTTGCCTACCGAAATTACGGGCACACCAGCCACGTAGCTTTTAAACAGCCCCGTGTTATAGCACCAGTTGCGGATAACCACCACCAGGCCGTATAACAGCGAAAAAGGAAATAAGAGCCAGCGCAGGTATTTCATTGGGTGTAAAGATAGGGAATTCAGTTTGCAGTAGGCAGTTTGCAGTGGGCAGAAGTGTAGTAGATTGATGTGCAAATGTGCGGATATGCAGATGTGCAGATG
>Ga0302315_10001596_pt1 | contig 22728 bp, 21 predicted proteins | sample III_Palsa_N3_1_FD_200532 | JGI IMG/M metagenome (GOLD analysis project Ga0302315, IMG submission 200532) | Peat permafrost microbial communities from Stordalen Mire near Abisko, Sweden - III_Palsa_N3_1 | ecosystem: Environmental > Terrestrial > Soil > Palsa > Peat permafrost | place: Sweden...
TACACCTGTATGACCTTAGCTGAGGTGGTTGAATTTGGTGCCAACGGGGCAATTTCGATATCACGATTGCTCCTATTGAAGCAACCGGTAAGACAGCGCATCGTCGATGATTTCCTGGCGTTTGCGTCACCAATAATGATATATGCATCCATGCGGTCTCCGATCTCTGTCATTGGTTATTTCACGTACCGTGGTCTCCCTCGACCTCTGCATCGTTCGGACATGCGAAGGCACCATACTTCGTACTGCCGTATTGGCGCTATCCCTTATAGTGCCAAACACCCGCACGGTATTAAGCCACACGACCGTATCAGTCAGGCAGTGTTTCAGCGCGCAACTTCCATGGATAATGGTCAAGCGCAAATGCGAATGGTTGATGTTACAAGAGAAACCAACTTAAAAGCCAGCAAATTGATGTTCTTCATTGATTCTTACAATTTATCACCCTTTTTGAATCGAATATGGCAACGAACCTTCCTTAAGGAATATTTCGCAATTTCGCGTTGTCGAGCTTTCGATGGACAAGTGATAACGTCGTCAAAATATCGAGGGCATCCTGCTCAGACATTTGCCATTCCACTTTCGCATTGTGTGCCAATGGATTTCGAACCATGCCAAAAAGCCCCTTCAAAAGATTGGCGAATCCTTTTTGTTCGCCTTCGTCGGTCTGATTGCGCAATTCATTGATTGCTATCACAGGACCTTTTGTGAGGCCGAACGCGTCATCGACCAGCGATGCGCCGTCGCCATCAATCTTAGCCATGTCATTGATGCGGGATTTAATCGACTTCATTGCTTCAAATACTGCATGAAAATAATTTGACTGGACCAGTTCGGCAGAGCAAAATTCTAGAACCTTTGGATGCACGCCACGCGCACGCAATTGTTCGCCCATGCGGTTTGCTTTTGCAAACGCTTGGTCTAGCGTCGTTGCCTTCTGCCCCCCGTGCCAATATAACTTGAGACACCTACCCCAGTTAATTTAGAGTACAACGGTAGGACTCAACATGCAGAACAGAAAGCAGCAAATTATTGACTCAGCAGACATCATAGCGCCAGAAGATGCAACGCAGGGAGCCCGTAGGGCGACCGGAGGTGCGTCTTCTGGCGCCGCGCGCCCGAATCCGGAGGTTGTGCCCATGGCGCGACGCCGGAAGTTCTCTGCGGCTGAAAGACATCGCATTCTTACCCAGGCGGACAATTGCAGCAATTCCGGTGATGTCGGCGCATTGCTGCGGCGCGAAGGAATTTACTCGTCGCAGTTGGCCACTTGGCGCAAGCAGCGCAAGACGTCCGAATTGAGCATGTTGGCCGGTAAAAAGAGCGGTCCTAAAATCGATACCGGCGCTGCGGATGCCCGCCTGGTGCTTCAACTAACGCGTGAGAATGCGCGCCTGCGCGATAAACTCGCCAAAGCGGACATCATTATCGATGTCCAAAAAAAACTTTCCATTCTGCTGGGCTTGACCTCTGCCGACGCACCCGACGAGCCCACATCATGAAGGCGGCAATCACCCTGGCCGTTGATATCGACATTGTTCCTGCCTGCCGTGCTTTGGGGCTATCTCGCAGCGCATTCTATCGCCACCGGCAAGCGCCTCGCGCCACACCTGCAAAGGTTGTCAAACCGCGTCATACACACGCCTGGCGCCCACCGCTAGCACTTTCGCCGACTGAGCGTCAAGCTCTGCTCGATGTGCTCAATAGCCCACGCTTCGTCAACAGCGCGCCACCGACCATTCACGCGCAATTGCTCGATGAAGGCTGTTACCTTGCTTCTGTGCGGACGATGTATCGCGTGCTGCAAAGCTGCGATGCCGTGCGCGAACGGCGTAATCAATGTCGTCACCCGGAATACACCAAACCAGAGTTGCTGGCGGTCACCCCGAATCAGGTATGGAGCTGGGACATAACCAAACTCAAAGGCCCAGTCAAAGGCACTTGCTTCCATCTGTATGTCATTCTCGATATCTTCAGTCGCTACGTGGTCGGATGGATGGTGGCGGAGCGGGAATCGGCGGAACTGGCCGAACAACTCATTGCCGACAGTACAGCCAAAGAAGCCATTGAGCCCGGCACTCTGACCTTGCATGCCGACCGAGGCAGTAGCATGCGTTCAAAACCGGTTGCTGATTTGTTGATGGACCTGGGCGTTGTCAAATCGCATAGCAGACCATATGTGTCGGATGACAATCCTTATTCGGAAGCGCAGTTCAAGACCTTGAAATACCAACCGAATTTCCCGCCGCGTTTCGGTTCTGTCGCGGATGCGAGAGCTCATTGCGTGCCGTTCTTTACTTGGTACAACACCCAGCACCATCATTCCGGCATCGGCATGATGACGCCTGAAAGTGTGCATATCGGCCGTGCTGAGGAAATACGCCGACAACGCCAAGTTACTTTGAATGCCGCATTTTTGGCCAAGCCAAACCGTTTCAAAAATAAACGGCCTCATCCGCCAAAATTGCCGACAGCCGCTTGGATTAACCCACCTGACATGGAGAAACGCAACACTTGATATCGAGATTTAGAGCTTAATTGAAATTCGAACGGTGTTTCAAATCAATTGACACATTCCGCTGGCTTTTGCCGACTTTTCCGTCATCCCGCACGTAATACCCGGCAAAGGAGAGTACAGCATTTAATTGCTCCTGCCGGCTGCTGAACAGGTCTCGCTTAGAGAGGTATGCTTCTGGCCGCATCACTTCATTTAGCAGGATAACCGTGTGATTACCAACTTCGTGCTTATTCTGCAATGCGGCGAGCGAATTAAAAATGCGCTTCCATTTTGTAGTTTCGGGTCCGTCATCCGGAAAACCAAGTTGACCAAGCAACCTACCGATTTCTTGGCCAGACAATCCATTCTCCGTTTCGCCGACAATGCGCGCGATGCGTTCAACTTGTTGCGCTGTGAAAGGAGGTAGTCGTGAGGCCATATGCCGGATTGTCGTCAATAGACGTCAGAGTTTGGTTTGGTAATACTGTACATTATCGACGCGAAAAAAACTTCAGTTTCGAGTTTTTGTTCGCTTCGATCTTGTAATTTGATATCTACACGCTTTTTCGTTCACGGCCGATATAATGGCTAGTCTTGCTTTTTCCATGTATCGCCATGTGCACATTTTCTTCTTACATCCCGATTCCATTCGCTTTTTCGCTTCAAGCGCCATCGCACCAAGGTCACAATATCTGATGCGAACGGAATTTGATGGCAACGTCAATTCGTAGCCCAACAATCCTCTCTTGATGGGAGCCAACTTACTGTAATGTGTCGCGAGTAAGCGTCAACCTATACGCCAATGTGAGTTATCGTCGTGCGAGGAAAAAAACTTTGCGTTTTCACCCTTGGAACAGTACGTTTTCGTGAAAAATTAAGATCACGATAATTGTACGTTATCGCGATTGATGCCTATTGTGACGATTAGGGCAGCGTCGATCAAGGATGCTGTGACTGAAATTCCCAGCATACGCCCGGGGGCATATTTAATGAGCGAAGCACCGCTGACAAATAAATCGTCCGCACCCCCAACTCATCGGCGATGGAAACCCTGTTTGAGGTCATTCGAGCTCTCATAAAGAATATTACAGTGTCGTCCAAGATAATCAATCGTGCGCTACCTCCGGCGTGTTCGACGACGTCTGTATCGGTCCAATTATGCCGAGAGTAATCGATTCACCTGGCACGGTCATATTCCTGTCCACATTCGACGTATCGGGCAAATTCATTTTGGGCGAATCATTTGGTTTTGGGTTCAATTGGTCTTCGTCGCGCACCTTACTTTCGCGACGCTGTAAATACGCATCACGGACGAATTCATACCGATCGAGTGCAGCTTCATCGAGCAAGGTCGATGCATCCAGCAATCTGGCCCGCTGATCGATAAACTGCAGCACGATACCCTCGTTACGCACCTTGACCGGATACTTGTAACTCCACGGATTGCCGGCAAAATCCAGCGGCAACGCCACGCTGTCACGCAAGGTCGATGAGCCGAGCAGCGGCAACACCACATATGGGCCGGATTTGACACCCCAGGTGCCGAGGGTTTCGCCGAAATCCCGGTTATGCTTTTGCAGACCAATCGCCGAACCGATGTCAACCAATCCGCCAATCCCAAAAATGGTGTTGACCCCGACACGCGCGAAATCCGACATACCATTACCGCCTTTGCCTTCCAGGAGGTTATTCACGCCAGTCCAGATATCGCCCAGATTGCCAAAGAAATTGCCGACCCCGGTTTGCACAAAGGATGGCAGCACAGCGTGATAGGCGGTAGCCACTGGTTTCATCACAAACTGATCGGCTTTATCGTTGAAACCGAACATGGCGCGGTTATAGCCTTCAAGTGGGTCTTGTGGGTTATGACTGGTAGCGCAGCCGGTCAGCAATAGAATCAAAACGAGTCCTTCCAATCGAAACATCTTCATTTTCATGCACCTCTCTTTGCATCGCGTTGCGACGGGATAACTGACCGACCAAGGCCGATTGTTGGCTTTTTCAATTGCATCGCAGTAAAGTCATAGCGCAAGCAAGATGACCAAAACCAGTAAAGTAATGGTGATCGTGATCCCAACGTTTCAGGACACGGCGGAACTTGTCGAACCATGCAAAAGTGCATTCGATCTTCCACCGCCGACTATAGCAACGGAGCCTTCGCCCGTAATGTGTCGCAAACAACGCGAGGAATTGGTGGTTTCCAAAGAAGCGCCCGCTTAAAGCATTCTATTCTCGCAAAGTGATGGTCCCAAAGTCGGTGCGGTGGCCGACTTTGGGCTGCATAATAAGTCGTATGGGAAGAAAACCAATACGGCGGCTATATGAAGTTTTCAGAGAGCATTTCCCAGACTTCGCCCCCTTTTCCATGCAGGATTGCCTTGGCAGTATAAAGCGTCATTCCAATCGCCGGTTCCAACGCGACGAATGGCGGCATGACCAACTCCATGGCGTTTACTTTGATGTCTAGTAGTGCCGGACCAGGCTGGGCCAACCACTCAACGACTGCTTTTTCCAAGTCCTCCGGTTTTTCCACTCGATGCCCCGAAAGCCCCATAGCCTTGGCTACCTCGGCAAAATTCGGATTCTGGAGATGCGTGAACGTGTTGAGCATACCTTCCGCTTTTTGCTCGATTTCGACGAAGCCGAGTTTTCCATTGTTGAATATTGCTATCTTGATCGGCAGATTTTCTTGAACAACCGTCAGCAAATCGCCTAACAGCATGGTGAAGCCGCCGTCACCGCACATCGCGATGACCTGGCGATCCGGTTGGCATTTTTGCAGGCCGATGGCGGAGGCCATGCCACCCGCCATGGTGCCATGTAACAGGCTTGAGAAAAATCGACGTTTACCGTTTGCTGAGATATGCCGCAAGGCCCACACCACTGGAGTTCCGTCATCACAAGCAAATAGGGTATCTTCGTCCGCATGCCTGTTGACAAGGTCCGCAACATAGATTCCGGACAAACCGCTGTGATAGCCGGGTTGCGCATTGGCAAGCGCAGATTGTTCTCCTTCTTGGTAACGCCTAATAAATTTATCCCTAAAGTCTGTGCCTTCCTGTTGTTCCAGCTTTGGAAGCAACGCAGCCAAGGTTTCTTTAATATCACCAACCACCCCGACTTCAACCGGATGCCGCCGGCCTATGTGACATGGATCAATATCTATTTGCACAATTCTGGCTTTTGATGGATAAAATTGGCTCCAGGCAAAATCTGCGCCGAGCAATAGGAGCGTATCGCATTCCAGAATTGCTCGATATCCCGATTCGTTGCCGATAACCCCTGTCATTCCAATGTCATAGGGGTTGTCATATTGGAGGGCATCCTTAGCTCGTGAAGTCCGCGCGATTGGGGCATTCAGGCGGGCCGCCGTGGCCAAGACCTCTGCATGAGCCCCCATACAGCCAGACCCTCCATAAATGGTAATGTTCCCGCCCTCATTGAGAATTGCCGCAATTTGATCGAGTTCGACGTCATTGGCTCGGATGATAGGCTTGCTTACATGCACCCTATAGGGCAACTCATCGGGGGCGTTTTCGCGAGAGATGTCGGCTGGCACGATGAGGACGGCTACTCCGTGTTTTGTGAGAGCAGCCTGGCATGCAGCGACTGTCTTTCGGCGCGCCTGGTCCGCTGAATAAATCATGTCGCAATAAACGCTGCACTCGCCGTAGACCCTTTTGAAATCCACTTCCTGGATAGATTCAAAACCGAGGTCTTTGCGGATAAGCTGGCTAGCAATGAGAATGAGCGGCGCCCGATTACGGTGAGCGTCATAAATTCCGTTGATAAAATGCAGGCTACCGGGGCCGCAGCTACCTGCGCAAGCCACCAATCCACCGGTGAGTTGCGCCTCAGCGGAAGCAGCAAAGGCCCCCGCTTCTTCGTGGCGCATGGTCACCCATTCGATATCACTTTCGTTGATCGATTCTGCCACACGGTTAAGCGTATCGCCGACGACGCCATAACAGCGCTTGACGCCAGCGGACTCCAGCACTTCAATAATGATATCAGCTACTTTCTTGCTCATTTTCTGCCTCCGCGTTATCGGACTACTTCCGTTTTGGGTTCAATCACACGAGAAATGGAGAATAGATCTTGATTGATTTGGCGAGAATTTATCTCTCGTATGTCTACTGGCAATTTCACGAATCGCTCGCCCGACTATCGCATGGGATCCGTTTCTGCTCTATCCCCCTTTCGGGGGGGGCTGTAATGGCAGTTTGCTCGACTGGGGTCGCCAATTTGGTGCCATTGGTGCCCGCATCGCTGCCAATCCCGCAAAACAACTACCTGAACATTGTGCCATTACGGCAGATCCGGCCGTACATTCACTTCGATTTTCCCTACTGGAGGCCTTGGTGTGCCCAGATTCTTGAAGGTCAAATCGTAGAATAATGCTTCAATACTGTCCGTAGCAAGTCAGGCGCCAATCATGGCTCCACGTGCGTCTTCACAGCGCGTTGATATCCTTTTCAGATATGCTGTTGTAGGGCTGTAATATGTACTAATGCTGGTTCGATAAAATTCCTCATTGGAAAACACTTGGCACTCGCTACATTTTTGAATTGTCTTCCGTCTCATAGCGCTCCAAAAAATCGAACCGAATTTTCGAGCTACTGTTTCCCATCCAAAATTGGATTTCCAAATTGTCGGGAATAGCGTCAGGACCGGAAAGAGGATCTGATCGCTTCAGCATTTTTTCAAATGTTGACCGAATATGATGCGAAAGAGACACGCGCCCGTCCTTCTTGCGAAATGTCTTGTACTCGCCTTTGAGGATATGTTCATCAAGATATTCGATTTCAAATTTGCATTTGAGCCACCCCCTGGAGGAGCTGCACCATTCCATCAAAAAATTGTCGGCGGTCGCGAACGAGCCAACCACGGCCATCGTTCCTTTTCCAGGCTTCACCAACTTGATCTTCCTGATACCTATTTTCTCATCGAAGGTTTCGTCATCCATGGCTACCACCTGTTCCGAACAGATTCCATTTCGGTACATCGGAAGGGCGGCTAGGGTGGCAACGGCTATATTTTTCATTCTGGGCTCATTTATTTCCAGATGACATAGGTGCTCAAGCAGAAGCCTGTCGCGCCTTGAATTGCAATTTACTTCCGGCCTGCGGCCGGAACACTCACGAAAGTGCGCGCTCCTCCAACCAATCTACGTAAAGCCTGCGTTCGGAAAACAACCACGTGCCGTTCGTTTTCGCAAATTTATCGAGGTAACGAAGCGACGCAAGCATCAGTCGTAGCTTTGCACCGTCGACGGTGACGTGATGTGCCATGCAATAGCTTTCGCCAGTGGCTTGGCGGTCCGTCAGAATGTAGATCGTGCTTTGGCCGACGAAGTGCGTGGTTGCGTTATATTTGTTTAGATCAGCGAATATTGGAGCAAGCGCTTCGCGCGAATGCAAATCTATCGTGGGCACTCTGTCCTTGGCGTTCATGTATACGAGGAAGTGTGTATCCACGGTAAAGAGAGCCATCTGGCCTTGTGCGTCGCGTCGATCGGCGCAATGGGCGTAAGCCTCAACGAGCTCCCGGATTGCGAGACGATCTGCAGCTTCTTCTGGGAAAATGCTTATGTGATTACCCATGTGACGACCTTGATTGGATTGGATTCGGCAAGGGTGGATTGCCGCTTTTTGATATTGGCAACCCACCAGAGATTAATTTCCGAAGCCGAGCGGCATCCTGCAATCAAGCAGGTTGGATCAAGGTCGCTCCAATTGCGGATCGTTAGGATTTGGTCCCACGTAGACTTTGACCTTGTGATTAAGCAGCCCAGTCGGGGCAATCGTCGCCAAATCGTAGAAATAGCTGTTCCCATCGAATCTGACTGCGAATTGCTTGTCTCCGACTATGAACAAGACGATTTCGTCCTCATAGACGTTTACGTGCTTTGTGCTGTCTTTGATTACGACGGTCTTATCCGCCGCTTCCGGCGATGTGATTGTTGGAGCAAGGCTAGGCTTCCCGACGCGAGGTGCTGCATTGGCGCCAGCCACGCTGAGGCAAAGCAAAAGTGCCGCTAAGTTGATTCCAGTGTTCGATTTCATCATTTGTCCTCGGTCAGAAAATTGAAGCAGGTCTTTGGATCGGTATTTATTCCGTAAGGCCGCTCTGGGGGTACGGTAACTTTTTTACACATAGATGCATCTGCATTTCGGCTAACGTTGCATTTTTATTAACATCTCCATCGGCATCATGTTGTGACGCAGGTGGGACATGATCCAGAGCGAACCCACAACAACGATGAGGATGATAAGCATCGTCGTGGCGAACGCCAGAATGTTGGTGCGCTGCTCGGGCGCAGTGTTGATGTGCAGGAAAAAGATGAGATGGACTAACATCTGTGCAACAGCAAGCACGCTCACTGCAGCCACGACGCTCGCGGGAGTCATCCATTCATTTGTTGCCAAAACAAAAGCGGCTGTCGTTAAGAGCGCAGCGGAGATATAACCTATCAAGTATCCGTGCCATGTTCCGTGTCCGCCAGAAACCCGAATGCCCGGCGGCCTTTCGGCGACTTTCGCTCGATGATCTACATAGTCAGTCATGCGCGGCCTCCAACAAGATAAACAAACGTGAATACGCCAATCCAGACGACATCAATCACATGCCAAAACAGGCTGAAGCAAAAGAAGCGACGCATGACGGCCGGCGAAAAGCCTCGGCGGAGAAGTTGCACCCCGATGTATATAGCCCAAAGGAGTCCTGCGAAGACGTGCAGGCCATGGGTGCTGACAAGGGTGAAGAATGAAGAGAGAAACGCACTGCGATCAGGCCCTGCGCCGTCCGCAATGAGATGACTGAACTCCGACAATTCCAGATTCAGGAATGATGCTCCCAAGAGGACGGTAACACCCAGCATGAACAGTGCTCCGAATCGGTTGCGACCATCGCAAGCCAGCATTGCCATGCCACAGGTAAGGCTGCTGGTGAGAAGCAATGCTGTCTCGATATAGGCATTCTTCAAGCTGAAGAGGTCATGCCCAGTTGGTCCACCATTCGTCGAATTATGAAGGACCGCGAAAGTGGCGAAGAGCCCTGCGAACAAGATTGCGTCGCTGAGAAGATATAGGTAGAAGCCAAACGCCGTGATTCTTTGGCGCATCGGCGTGGCCTCCTCCGGTATCGGAATCGTTTTGAATGACGCTGCGTATGAACTAGACATTGGATTGACCCTATTGGTATGGCCGGATGACTTTAAGCGTTAGTCTGCATGGCTTTGACGCTGGCGGGGGACAGCACATATTCATCGTGCTCATCCCATGCGAAGACCGCGATAAGTGCGATGATTGCAGCAAGAGAGAGCGCGCCAAGCCAGAAGATGTGCCAGATCATTCCAAAACCGCCCGTTACCGCAAAGAAGGCGATGAAAAACCCCAGCGGCGAGTTCTTAGGTACCTCGATCTCTTCAAACGTCTGTACTTCCGTCGATACGCGGTTTCTCTTCTGCTCCCAGAAAGCGTCGACACTTGTAACGATTGGGAGTACCGGGAAGTTGTACATGGGCGGCGGCGAAGGAGTTGACCATTCCAAGGTTCTGCCATTCCATGGATCCCCGGTCTCGTCGCGCCTACGTTCGCGCGTCCAGATGCTATAGACCAGTTGAACAATCTGCAGAAGAATGCCAATCAGTATCAGGAACGCGCCGAATGCCGCCACATAGAGGTAGATATTCCATGACGGATGATCATAGTGGTTCATGCGCCTGGTCATACCCATGAAGCCCAAGACATATAACGGCATGAAGGCGAAATAAAAGCCCACGAACCAGAACCAGAAAACGGCTTTTCCCAGGCGTTCATCCAATGTGAAGCCCCACACTTTTGGAAACCAGTAGGTCAAGCCGGCAAGGCAGGCAAAAACCACGGAGCCGATGATGACGTTGTGAAAGTGCGCAATCAGGAAGAGGCTGTTGTGTAACACGAAGTCCGCTGGAGGAACGGCCATTAAGACACCGGTCATACCGCCTACCGTGAACGTGACTATGAATCCAATTGTCCAAAGCACTGGGGACGTGTACTTAACGCGTCCGCCATACATTGTGAAGATCCAGTTGAATACCTTGACCCCAGTGGGAATCGCGATAATCATGGTCGTGATGCCGAAGAACGTATTAACGTTTGCTCCTGACCCCATGGTGAAGAAGTGATGCAGCCAGGTCGTGAAGCCGAGCAGACAAATTGCCATCGTGGCGATCACCATGGATCTGTAACCGAAGAGCGGTTTCCCGGAAAAGGTTGCGATGACCTCAGAGAAAATGCCAAACGCAGGCAACGCCAGAATATAGACTTCCGGATGGCCCCAGGACCAGATGAGATTGATGAACATCATCGGGTCCCCTCCGCCATCGTTGGTGAAGAAATGCATTCCAAGATAACGGTCAAGCAGTAGTTCCGCAAGCGTCACAGTGAGGATGGGGAATGCAGCCACGATCAGCATGTTGGATGCGAATGCAGTCCACGTGAACACCGGCATCATAGTGAGCTTCATGCCAGGCGCGCGCATTCTCAGAATGGTCGCAAGAAGATTCACGCCCGAGAGCAGCGTTCCCACTCCGGAAATCTGCAGGGTCCACAGGTAATAGTCGACCCCTACACCAGGACTATACGCAAGCTCAGATAGTGGCGGGTAGGCCAACCAGCCTGTACGGGAAAACTCACCAATTCCCAGCGACAGATTCACAAGAAGAGCACCTGCCGCCGTCAACCAGAAACTGATTGCATTGAGCTTGGGAAACGCGACGTCGCGCGCGCCGATCTGAAGCGGCACCACGAAATTCATCAGACCGACGACAAATGGCATTGCCATGAAGAAAATCATTATGGTGCCGTGGGCCGAAAAAACCTGATCGTAGTGTTCAGGAGGCAGGTAGCCCCTCGCGCCATCATGCGCGAGGGCAAGCTGCGAACGCATCATGATGGCGTCGCTGAAGCCGCGTAGCAACATGACCAAAGCAAGCAGCGTATACATTACGCCGACGCGCTTATGGTCCACTGTAGTCAACCATTCGGTCCACAGCCAACGCCAGCGCTTCAGATACGTAATGAGGGCAAGTACCCCTAAAATACCGATCAAAACGCCCGAACAGGCGCCCATCACGATGGGCTGGTCAAACGGGATCGCATCCCACGTCAATTTTCCAAACATTTCAGTGCTCCATCCCAAGTGCCATGCTGTCATTTGCCATCGCAGTCTTTGCTCCCCGTTCTGGATTCAATGCAACGGGCCCCACGCTCCGCCGCATTGCGTAGCCAAAAATGTCGTTATCCACAGAAGAAAAATGTTCAATGCCTGATGTCTTGTGTGCGTCCGCGAGGCGCGAATATACGCCTTGATCTAAAGACTCACTTCCACCTTTCACTTTCGCGACCCATGCATCGAAACCTGCCTGGTTCGTTGCCAATACTGGAAAATGCATATCAGAGAATCCATCGCCGCTAAATTGAGCGGACAGTCCCTCGTAATTGCCTTCGTCAGTAATCTGAAGGGATAGACTCGTCTGCATGCCTGCCATCGTGTAGATTTGCCCACCAACGCTCGGGATAAAGAATGAGTTCATTACGGTTGCCGAAGTCAACTTGAAATTAATCGGGACTCCGACAGGAACCGCGAGCTCGTTGACGCTGGCTATGCCAAGATCCGGATAGATAAAGAGCCACTTCCAATCCATCGAGACGACTTGAACGTTCAAGGCCTTCTGTTCCGATTCGATTGGCTGATAGGGATCAAGGTCGTGTGCTCCCGTCCAGGCAATGGCGCTGAGGAACAAAACCACCAGCAGCGGAATCATCCAGATACTAAATTCAATACGCCCTGAGTATTCCCAATCCGGCCGATAGATGGCCTTTTTGTTCGTCGAACGGAACCACCAAAAATAGGCCAGGGCGAGCAGAATGACTGGGACCACAACGACCAGCATCGTGATCAATGCTTCCAAAAGGAGTATTTTTTCCGATGCGCCAATCGGCCCATGGGTTGCCAATATTCCTTCGGTGCAGCCTGAAAGGCCCGCACCAAGGATAACTAAACTGACTTTCAAAAGGCGAAGTCTCATGGCTGTCCGAACGTCGTCAGTGAGATGTTCTCCCGAGAAATCATCCCGAGGAGGCAATGCCGACTCTCATCTGAAGACTGCGAATTCGATACGACAACAGCGAACAACATGATTGGATGTACGATCGCTAGAGTGTCTCTCGAAAATAACGAATGTAGATGTCTTCCGGTGGTTGCCAGCGTTCCAATAATGCAGGCTCTGCCAGTGCGGAGCCTATCCCCCGCATGGGGGAATATTCCACGGCGAGTCGATAGTGTTTGCACGTAACGCCACATGTCGCCTACGCAGATCTCAGCGAAACGGTGGGGTGGGAAAACGTCAACAATCAAATACGTCGACGAGACCATCTGTAATGGTGTATTACATTGCCGTCGTGAACGGACGTTGATTGTTCAATGATGTGCGGCGGAGAGCCGTCGTGTCACCCCCATTTGGGGGATACGGGCCACTATGTGGGTTAGGTTAATCTTGAACTCCATGTAATAGGGGAGTGAACCGTGGTCGATCGACGTCGTTTTCTTCTAAGCACCGTTCGGGCTGTAGCTGTGGCGGCCGTCCTGGCGCCTGCAACAACCGCGCAGACTGCCATCAAGCCGAGCACCTACACGCCAACCTTTTTTTCGTCAGTCGAATGGCGCTTTCTGTTCGCTGCAATCGAACGATTGATCCCAAGCGGAGGCGAGGGGCCCGGTGGCATTGAAACTGGCGTACCAGAGTTCATCGACCGGCAGATGGAACTGCCCTACGGTCACGGTAGCTATTGGTATATGCAAGGACCCTTCGCAGAAGATGCGCCTGCTGCTCTCGGCTATCAGTTGAAATTTCCGCCACGGGATATTTATCGCGCGGGCATTGGCGCGATCAACGATGCATGCACGAAGACATTTGGGAAGGCATTTGCCGATCTTGATGGTGGGCAACAGGACGCAGTGTTGCGCGGTTTGGAGAATGGTACCTTCTCGCTTGCAGAATTTCCTGCGCGCGTTTTTTTTGAACAGCTGTTGGCGAACGCTCGCGAGGGCTACTTCGCCGACCCGCAATATGGCGGCAATCGCGATATGGCGTCCTGGAAGTGGATCGGATTTCCGGGCGCACGCGCCGACTTCACCGATTGGATAGACCAAGCCGGTAAAGCTTATCCCTACGGCCCCGTATCAATTTCTGGGCGCTCGTTATCATGAGCAAGCGTATGAAGTCGGTCGATGCTGTTATCGTCGGATACGGTTGGACCGGGGCGATACTCGCCAAGACTCTTACCGATGCCGGTCTTTCGGTGGTCGCATTGGAGCGCGGACCCGCGCGCGACACGTCGCCCGACTTCGAATTTCCACGGATTGTCGACGAACTGCGGCATGCCGTGCGTGGAGATCTCTGGCAGCCCCTGGCACATGAGACGGTCACCATTCGCCACACCCCGAAAGATACGGCTTTGCCGTATCGGCGCTATGGGTCGTTCGTGCTGGGCAATGGAGTCGGTGGGGCCGGCGTCCATTGGAACGGACAGCTCTGGCGCGCCAGTCCAGATGATCTTCGTCTGCGTAGCCAGACGGAAGAGCGTTACGGCAAAGCATTTGTGCCCAAGGACATGACCATTCAGGACTACCCCGTCAGCTTTGAGGAGCTTGAGCCGCACTTCGACCACTTCGAGAAAGTTTGCGGCGTATCGGGAGCGTCCGGCGTGCTACGCGGCGAGCGCAAGTCGGGCGGGAACCCTTTCGAGGGGTCGCGTAGCGACGAGTTTCCTACTCCGCCATTGCCGGCAATTTACGCAGCGAGCCTCTTCGCGCAGTCCGCAAAAGAACTTGGCTATCAAGCATTCCCCGTGCCGGCGGCAAACAGTTCGGTTGCCTACACCAATCCTTATGGTGTGCGCATGGGACCATGTAACCTGTGCGGATTCTGCGAGCGTTTTGGTTGCTTCTTGTACTCCAAAGCTTCGCCGCAAACGACTATCCTTCCAATCCTTGCGGAGCGCGAGCATCTCCGGGTACGCACACAATCTTACGTCACCAAAATCCTGACCGACAATACGGGAAAGCGTGCCACTGGCGTGCTCTATATTGATGCGAACGGTGAGGAGGTAGAGCAACCCGCTGATCTCATCGTTCTGTCGGCCTTTCAGATGCACAATGTTCGATTGCTACTGCTTTCCAAGATCGGGCAACCATACGATCCGGATACCGGACATGGTGTCGTAGGGAAAAATTACGCATACCAGATGTGCGCAAGCACCGGCGCCTACTTTAACGAGGACGTCCAGATCAACCCTTTTATTGGTGCAGGCGCCGCAGGCATGCGAGCAATCGACGACTTCAACGCTGACCATTTTGATCATCATGCGCTCAACTTCATCGGAGGAGGGGTCATCTATGCGGGCGCCACAGGAGGGCGACCCATCGACCAGATGATGCTGCCTCCTGGAACACCGCAGTGGGGCCAAGCATGGAAGACTGCCGCTCGCAAACACTATCTGCACTCGGCCCCGGTCAACGCACAAGGTTCGGTCATGAGCTATCGCGACAGTTATCTGTCACTGGATCCGACCTACAAAGACGCACATGGGTTGCCGCTGCTACGTCTGACCTTCGATTGGCACGACAATGAATACAAGATGATCGCCCACGTTGCCAAGCAGATGGAAGCGATCGTGCACGGCATGAAGCCGGCCAGCCTTGCCACGTTGATGATGAAACCGGGAATGCCCTACGACACGCGCATTTATCAATCTACGCACACGACAGGCGGTGCGATCATGGGATCCAATCCGAGCAACAGCGTCATAAACAAGTATTCGCAAAGCTGGGACGTCTCGAACCTCTTTGTGTACGGAGCATCGGCGTTCCCACAGAACATCGGCTACAACCCAACGGGCCTGCTTGCCGCATTGGCCTATCTCTCGGCCGCCAAGCTGCGCGACAACTACCTGAAGGCCCCTGGCCCCTTGGTGGACGCATGAAACGCATGTGGATACGCCTATTACTCTTTGCCCTAGCGGCTTTTGTCACGCTAGTAGGCGTGTCTTGGATTTCCGATCACTTGACAGGCGACTCGACGCTCCAATCTTCCAAAGCCAGGTCCGATTTGATTGAGCGTGGCGCCTACCTCGCTCGGTTGGGCGACTGTGCCGCGTGCCATAGTGTGCCGGGGCAACCAGCTTATTCCGGCGGGTTGCGCATGATGACGCCGATTGGCGCAATCTACTCGTCGAATATCACTCCAGATTCTGAGCACGGCATTGGCCGCTACAGCCTGGCGGACTTCGATCGTGCTTTACGCTTTGGCGTGGCCGATGGCCACACACTTTATCCAGCGATGCCGTTCACAAGCTATTACAATACACGTGCCGAAGACGTCCTCGCGCTCTATGCATTTTTCCAACAAGGCGTGACGGCAGCCAGCGTACCAAATCACAGAAACGGCATTCCGTTCCCGCTATCGATGCGCTGGCCGCTGACCTATTGGCGCTGGTTGTTTTCACCAACACCACACCCTTTCACGCCAGCCGCTGGGGCCGACCCGGTCGTCGCGCGCGGCGAGTATTTTGTAAACGGCTTGGGCCACTGCGGGGAGTGCCATACCCCTCGCGGTCTCGCCATGCAACTACGTGCCTCCGCAGCCGATCAGTCTGACTACCTAGCAGGTGCTGAAATTGACAACTTTTTTGCACCTAGCTTGCGTAATGACAGTCGAGGGTCGCTGGCAAACTGGACTGAAGCCGATCTTGTCTCGTTCTTACAACAGGGAACGAATCCTCATGGCATCGCATTTGGTTCCATGAGCGACGTGATTACGCACAGCTCGCAATATTTGAACACAGAAGATGCTCGCGCGACGGCACACTACTTGAAATCGGTTGGCATAAGCAGTGATAAGACACTGAGTTTCGCCTACGACGAAAGCGCACATAATCGTGTGAAGCGGGGCGATGCTTCCCAGCGCGGCGCACAGATTTACCTCGACAATTGCGCGCCATGCCACAAACCTGATGGCCGCGGATACGAAGGCGTGTTTCCAGCGTTGGCAGGCAACCCGATTGTCCAAGCATCCGATCCGCTATCGCTCGTTGCGATTGTCATGCGGGGCAATACGACACCGCGCACTGCTTCCACTCCTGCGCAATTCACCATGCCTTCATTTGCATGGCGTTTGTCCGATACGAATGTTGCCGATGTGGTAACATATATTCGCGGAAGTTGGGGGAATTCCGCGGCTCCGGTCAGCGTCACACAGGTCGAGCCGAATCGACCTATGCATCGTAACGATTAGACAAATAGGGAGAATCACAGCAGTGAGCACCTATACCTACGCCGACGACGAGAAGCCAACGTCAGCGGGAACGCCTTACACCCCCAAGATGTCCGTGCAGCGCAGGCTGGCTTATGCTGCAGTCGGCACCTTCATCGGTCTAATGACGACCTTCCCCAACGCGATGACGAATGTCAATGTCGGCACGATTTCTGGCTCGCTCGGCATGTACGCGGCCGAAGGCAGTTGGTTGCCGGCGCTCTATTTCGGGATGAATGCAAGTTCAAATTTGACGCTAGTCAAGGCGCGTGCACAGTTTGGAATTCCGCAAGTCACGCAAGGGCTTCTTATCCTATATGCGGTTGTCGCATTCATCCAACTTTTCTGGCCAAGTTTCGGGATAGCCGTTGCGGCGCGTATCACAAACGGATTGGAATCAGGTGCACTCGTCAGTCTTTCGACGTATTACTTTCTGGTCATCTTTCCACCCAAGCTTCGTCCACTCGCGCTCGTGATCGGCGTGAGCCTCACGCAATTCGGTACCCCACTCGCACGCTTGGTGCCCGTGGAGCTATTGAGTATCGAACATTGGCGCGGTATGCACTGCATTGAGCTCGCAGTCCCGCTTGCGGTGCTTGCTGTAATTCTGCTTGCGCCATTGCCGCCAAGCGACCGCTCTCGCGCATTTGAACGTACCGATCTCGTCAGCATCGCTCTATTGGTGCCGGGAATCGTGCTCGGCTGCGAGGTCTTAAGTCTGGGACGCGTGCTATGGTGGACTGATACCCCTTGGTTAGGCGAACTTCTTGTCGGCAGTGTGATACTAATCGGAGCTGGGTGTCTGGTCGAGGTCAATCGGCAACGACCATTGCTCCAGTTGCACTGGTTGTCGAGCGTCAATATCGCGCGTTTTGTCGGGATAGCACTCCTGATGCGCTTGGCGTTAGCCGAACAGACTTTTGGCTCTGTCGGGCTATTTTCTGCTGCCGAACTGAACAATGATCAACTGCATACCCTATTCATGTTCGTCGCCCTGGCGATGGCTGCAGGAATCGTCGTGGCCGCGTTGACCCTGAATGAGGCGCGATTGCCCTATCAGGTCATGCTTGCAGCAATCTGCATCGGCGCGAGTGCGCTACTCGACAGCCACGCCACCAACCTCACACGTCCAGAGCAGTTGTATTTCAGCCAATCATTGATTGGCTTCGGCACCACTCTCTTCATCGGACCAAGCATCCTTTATGGATTTCTCCAGATGATGCGGAAGGGCGCCGATCATTTCATCACCCTCGTCGTGGTCTTTAGCATCACCCAAAATGTCGGAGCGCTCGCCGGGTCGGCACTTATGGGCAGCTATCAGATCGAGAGGGTGCATGTGCACAATGACGATCTCGCGGCGCAACTTGTCGCCGGCGATCCGCAGGTTAGTGCGCGCATTGCAGGTGGCAGCACTGCAGTTGCTCCTGTCGTGAGTGATCCGACACTTCGAAGTGCCGAAGGTGGTGCGCTTCTGGGTCAATCGATGGGGCGCGAAGCAGCCGTTCTCGCTTTCAACGATGTCTTTGGCTTGCTGGCGTGGCTCGCAGGCGGCACCGCTGCCGCCGTGGCACTTTCCTTATTTTTCAAAAACTTGCGACAACTGCCGCAAAAGGCATCGTCATGACTTCCCCCGCACCGGTGTCTACCTACTGGACTCCTCCTCGTCGGCGCCTTTGGATGACCGTCCTCATTGTAGTTGTCGCTGCGATAGCGCTGCTCGCTATTGCCCGTGCTTGGGGATGGTTCTCCCTGCAGGGTGGTGAAACGACCGAAAACGCGTATGTGCGTGGCCGCACGACGGTCATTGCTCCTCAGGTCAGTGGTTATGTTGTTGAAGTGTTGGCGCGCGACTACCAGCACGTGAAGGCGGGCGACGTGCTAGTACGTATCGATAATCGCACTTATGCCGCCAAGGTCGAACAGTCGCGCGCAAACTTGCAAGCTGCGAAAGCCAATCTCGCCAACAATGCGCAAGCGCACTCATCAAGTGTAGCGGCTTTGCATAGCCAGGATGCAGCCGTACTCAATGCTCAAGCTCAGTTGCTGCGCGCAAAAGCCGATATGGGTCGCGTTACCAGCCTTGTCGACGACGGTTCGGTCTCGATGCGCGAGCGTGACCAGACAGCGGCGGCCTTGGCCCTGGGTGAAGCGCAGCTTCATCAAGCGCAAGCCGCGCGGGAACAAGCACAGCAAGCGATTCTGACAGTTGAGACCGCGCTGGGCGGCTTGGAAGCGGCCGTCGCCGGCGCCAAAGCGCAGTTGGACGCGGCGCAAATCGACTTGGATCACACAGCCATCCACGCCCCCGAGACCGGACAACTTGGCGAAATCGGCGTGCGACTCGGACAGTTTGTCACCAACGGCACCCAGCTTATGTCGCTTGTACCCGACGAACGTTGGATCATTGCCAACTACAAGGAGGCACAGACAGTACACATGGCCGTAGGCCAATCGGTCACCTTTTCGGTTGACGCACTCGACGGCGCCTCGCTACACGGTCATGTCGAGCAACTTTCGCCGGCAGCGGCCAGCGAGTTTTCTGTGCTGAAGCCCGACAACGCCACCGGCAATTTCGTCAAAGTTCCCCAGCGCATCGGTGTACGCATTAGCGTCGATCTACAACAGGATCTTGCCGCACGTTTGCGCCCCGGCATGTCGGTAGTTACACACGTCGACACGCGGCGGTGATCATGAGGCGCCGCGGCTTCATTCTCCTCGTTGGCGCATTGTTGACCGCATGTGCGGGCGTGCGCAAGGACGCACCGTCCGAAGCCACCGTCCAAACGCCGTTGGCTTGGCGTGCGCCGACATCGACCGGCACAACTCCGCTACAGGCCGATTGGTGGAAATCGTTTGACGACGCTACATTGAACGCACTGGTGGAGGAGGCTCTGTCGCACAGCGACGACATCGCCTTGGCAGCAGTGCGAGTACAAGAAGCGCGCGCCCAGTTCCGCTACGCACAGGCGCAGCGATTGCCAAATGTCCGGGCCGCTGCGGAGGAAGAACGTGACCGTGACGTCAATCCGGGATTCGGAATTCCCGAGGAACAAACTGCCCATGAAGGTTTGATCGACGCGACCTTTGATATTGACCTCTTCGGCCGGCTCAAAGCTGGCAGCGAAGCCGCGCGTTCGGCGCTGCTCGCAACGCAAGATGCGCAGCATACCGTACGCTTAAGCGTCGCCGCCTCGTTTGTGAGTGGCTATTTCACGCTACTCGCGCTCGACGCCCGTTTGGTGATTGTGCGCGAAACGCTGGACGTGCGACGCTACGAACTTCGTGTCGAAGAGCGGCGCTTCGATGCGGGTTATTCGAACGCATTGGATCTGACCCGTGCGCAAGCCGAATTAGCGGCAACTGAACAATTGATCCCGGCTTTGGAGCTTGCCGTTACAAAGACCGAAAATGGTTTGAGCATTCTCATGGGGCGAACGCCTGGCCCGATCGCGCGTGGTAGCACCTTCGATCGACTGTCACTCCCGGACGTCCCGGCCTCGCTTCCTTCCACGCTCCTGCGCAGCCGTCCAGACATAGCAGCTGCCGAGGCAAGGCTGGCGGCGACTGACCACGCTCTGGATGCAGAGCGTGCTGCGTTCCTCCCGGACATCCAACTTGCAGTCACCGGAGGAATAGTCGGTTCCACGCTTGTTACCTCCAGTCCGGTGCGGATTTGGTCGATCGGCGGCAGCATTCTTGCGCCTCTGTTTGACGCCGGCCGGCTACAAGCGCAACAAGACGCAGCAACTGCGCAACGTGACGAAGCGGCTTTTGCTTATCGCAAGACGACACTGCAAGCATTTCGCGAAGTAGAAGATGACTTGGCCTCTGTCGCCAGAAACCGGGAACAATTCGATGCGCTCACACGGGAACGCGACATCCTGGCACATTCATTTAAGCTCGCTACCAGGCGTTATCGTGAAGGCTATGCAAACTACCTGGATCAGTTGGATGCACAACGCAACTTGCTTTCGTCGGAACTGGCGTTGGTGCAATCGCGGTTGGACCGATTCAACGCGGCCGTCAGTCTCTTCCAAGCTCTGGGCGGCGGTTGGTCGCCTCCCGCTGACGTCAATTTGTCGGAATCCCGGCGTGGTGGCTAGCGCTAGATTGCCACTGGCCGTGGCATTGTGATTTCGCCAGAAAATCAGGGTTCTTCTTTCCCGGAGGCAATCCAGACGCGGATATAGGGAGAACAGTTTCGAAGAAGTATGCCTCGGGCTTCGCACTCTTGAAGAAGACGGACGGCGCTGCGATCTACGAGGACTAGGTTTTTGAGGTCGAGAACGACCCTCCGGTCAGCTGGCTCCTCGGCTAGCAGTACTAAAAGCTCACGTATATTGTCGGCCTCGAGTTGACCAATCACGGTTAAGACGACGTCGCCGTTTGCGACGCGTTCAATTTTCAGCATACATTCTCTCCTACATACCTCAAAATGAAGTGCAATTTTTGGTCCAACGCACAAGTACTTGAATTCAAAGGTATTTAGCCGATTGAAGTCTGGCGAGATCTCACCAATGGCGATATACTGAACAACAACTGCACAGTGGCCGGGCAGGAGCTCAGTCTTTTCCTACTATTACAGGAAACATGTTGGCGAACGCTTAAACTGCGACTAACTCTCTTAGCGATTTTCCCGGCGGCAGGTACCCCATGAATGACTTCACCAAGGAACAGCTACGAGCTACTCTGAATCTGATCCCAGCGCACATCTGGTGCGGCGATCGAACCGGCACCTTAACGTTCGTAAACCAACGATGCTCGGATTACTTGGGCCTCGCGACAGACGACCCGCTTCGCTTGGGCATCCCGAGGAGCGAAAAGTGGGACGCCCACATACCTTTCTTGCATCCGGACGATCACGAAGAGAATCGCAAATTTTGGTCGGAGTGTATACGTTCGGTGTCCCCTGGAGAGTCGGTACATCGAATACGTAGCGCTGAAGGACGATACCGCTGGTTCCACTGTCGCGCCGTTCCCCGCCTGGCTGAGGATGGAACATTGCAGGGTTGGCTCGGCATTAATTTCGATGTTGAAGAACGTATGCAAGCCGAGTTCTACCTCGCGGAAGGTGAGCGGATTGGCTGCTCGGGCACCTGGGCATTTAACGCCACCAGCGTTGAGTACTGGTCGAACGGATTATTTCGAATTCACGGTCTTCCGCCGGGCAAGCCGCCGAGCACGCCAGAATTGCTGGCGATCGTCCATCCAGAAGATCGTGACTTTATGGCGCAAGTTGTTCGAACAATGCTCGCGGAAAAGATTGCTTTCGACTTTACCAAGCGGATCGTGCTATCAGATGGAGCGATTCGTCATATTCGTTACGTTGGCAAGCCAGTGACCAACGACGAGATATTCAAAGGATTCGTTGGGATAGGAATAGATGTAACGGAACAGGTGCGGCTAACGGCGGAATTGCGCAAGAGCGAGCAAGAGTGTCGGCAGATTTTGGAGTTCTCGCCGCAGCTTATAGCTGTAAATGGCCCCAAGGGCGAGCGCATCTATGCGAATCACCCAGCCCTTTCATATCTCGGCGTGAGTCTGGATCAGTGGATGGATGCGTCCCTTGGAGTTGAAATTCATCCAGACGACTACCAACGATTGGTCACATTTAAAAACCGTTTGTCCATCAGTTGTGTCTCTGAAATAGAGGTGCGGTTGCCGAAAAGCGATGGAAGTTATCGCTGGTTCTTGGCTCGCTACAACCCTCTTCTCGATGATCAAGGCCAGCTGCTCCGTTGGTATATTGCATGTACGGATATCGATGAGCGCAAGAGAGCTGAGGATAGACTGCTGCAAGAGAACGTCGCGCTTCGCGAGGAAATCGACAAAACCTCAATGTTCGAAGAAATTGTCGGTACATCGCCTCCGCTGA
>Ga0302315_10001597_pt1 | contig 22724 bp, 23 predicted proteins | sample III_Palsa_N3_1_FD_200532 | JGI IMG/M metagenome (GOLD analysis project Ga0302315, IMG submission 200532) | Peat permafrost microbial communities from Stordalen Mire near Abisko, Sweden - III_Palsa_N3_1 | ecosystem: Environmental > Terrestrial > Soil > Palsa > Peat permafrost | place: Sweden...
TGGGGGCCGAGTTCACCAGCCAGTGCGATGTGCGCATCGTCTCCGACCGCGCCCGCTTCGCGTGGAACTTCGCCCATCGCGGCCTGGTGCCGGATACGGGCGCCGGCTCCTGGCTGCTGCCCCGGCTGATCGGGCCATCGCGGGCGCTGCGGCTGCTCTATTCGGGCGGCTTCCTGGAGGCGGCCGAGGCCGAGAAGATCGGCTACGCCAACCAGGTGGTGACGCCCGAAGCGCTGATGGACGCGGCCTATGCCGAGGCGCGCGGCTATCTGAACTCCTCGCCCTTCTCCCTGCGCCACATGAAAAACCTGGTCTGGCGCGGACTGGAGCGCGACGTCGCAACCCACATGGAGGCCCATGTGCAGGCGCTGTCGGCCGCGTTCAAATCGGCGGACCACAAGGAAGGCGTCGCGTCCTTCCTCGAACGTCGCCCGGCGCAGTTCACGGGCCGGTAGAGGCCGCGGTCATTTGCTTCAGAGCGGGTTGAGTTCGCGCTGAATCGTTCCGCCGGCGCTGGCCCCCACCGTCACGTCGCTCCGCTTCGCTACACGCCGCGCCACCTCCCCCTCTCGCTTACGCGTGGGGTGAGGAGACCCCCGCCTTATCCTCCCCCGCGAGCGAAGCGAAGTCAGGGGGAGACCATCCGCGAAGCGCCGGTGGGGGCCAGCGCCGGCGGTCGGTCACACCTGATTTCAATGCGCTCTAGGCCGGAAGGCCAGGATGACGTTGCCCGGCGTCTCGCCGAACATGCCGTAACCGGAATTGACCAGCAGCAGGCCGTTCGCGGCGGTGATGGAGGCGGCGTCGATCGAGCCGCCCTTGCCGGCCACGCCATTGATCCCCTGATAGGCGGTGGCGGTGTCGTACTTCCACAGCAGCTTTCCGCTTCTGTCGTCGAGCACATAGAGGTAGCCGTCCAGCGCCCCCTCCACGACCGCGCCATCGATGACGGCGGGGGCGGTGGACATGCCGTAGTAGTGTTTGCAGGAGGGAACGCGCGCTTGCCGGTCGCCGGCGCAGTCGGGGGCCGTGGCGTACATCCACTTCACGGCGCCGGTCTTGGCTTCGAGGGCATAGAGGCCCGACTTGATGCGGGTGGTGTCCACCGGCTCTCCCGGAAGATCGACCCCAACCAGGCTGACGGGGGCGTAGACCAGACCCTTGTCATAGGCGATGCCCCAGTGAACCCCGCCCAGGGGGCTGCCGGTGCCGAGCGGGTTGCGCCACAAAAGCCGGCCGGTCCGCCGATCGACCGACCAGACGGTCCCGGACTTTTGCCCTGCGAACAGCACGTCCTGGCCCTTGCCCAGGTTGGCGAGGACCATGGAGGCGCCGAAGTCCACGTCGCGATAGACGGTGTCGGAGACGCAATTGTACTGGCCGGGCTTGGGGTGCGGGCCACAGCCAGAGAGGAAGATGTCCCTGTCCGTCCCCTGCCGGCTCCACCTCTCCTTCCCATCGGCCAGACCGATGGCGATCATGGCGTCGGTATTCTTGTGCGTGGGCGGGGAGTTGGCTTCGCCGGTGCCGATATAGACCAGGCCGTGCTTCTCATCGACGCTGGGCGAATCCCAGATCGGCGCGCCGGAGGGGCCGTACAGCATCTTGCCGTCGCCGCGATCGCGGATCGGCGCCGCGTCCGGCATGGTGTCGTAGCGCCACTGCTGCGAGCCGTCCTTGGGATCGAGCGACAGGACATAGCCGTGGTTGTTGCAGCAGACTTGGTTGTTGGGCCCGGCCACCATGATCTCAAACTGCGAAACCGGAACGATGATGCGGGTCTTCAGCACCACCGGCGTGCCGGTGGTCGTCGAGTGGGTGTATGTCCCGACCTTCCTGGTCCAGAGCGGCTGGCCCGTCTTGGCGTCGAGGACATAGACGGTGGTGTCGAAGCCTGAAAAGGCCACCACGCCTCGCCCATCGGCAATGACGCCGTAGGATGCGCTGGTGCGGAGCGGCGCGCCGCCGGGGGCCTTGTAGAGCCATTTTATGCAGGGCTGCAGCCGATTGGAGACGTCAAAGGCGTACATCGTCGAGGCGTCGGCCACGGGCAGGAACACCGTCTTGCCGACGACGGCGGGCTGGGAGCGCATGGTGGTCGCGCCGGGGATGGCGATGGCCCAGGCCAACTCCATGTCGGAGAGCTGGGCCTTGCTCAACCCCGCCTGTTCGGCGGTCAGGGTGCGGGTGTTGGACTTGTCATAGCCGAAGGTCGAGACCGTCGCCGGCCCCGTGAGGTCAACAGCGCGGTGATTGGCGGGGCACATCATCTTGTCCGCCCAGGCGTCGGTGGTGGTCGGCGCGGCGCCGGCGGTCAGGTATTTGATGAGGGCCGCGCGGGTCTCGTCGGTCAGACCGGACCCTGGACCCTTCATTTTTCCCTGGGTGAGCGCGAACTCGATCGCCTGCGGCCGCATCTGGCCGAGGGTCCCGCGCGTCGGCGCCCGGGATGTATCCGAGTGATCATGACAGGCGGCGCAGTGGCTTTGGTAGATGGCCTCGCCGGGGTCCGAGGGCGGCGCCGCTGGCGACGCCTGTGTTCCCTGGGCCAAGGCGGCGCCGGAGACGCCCCATCCGAGACTCAAGGCGCCGACGACAACGGCGGCTGTCTTCAGCCGGGCAGCAAACGTCTCGAGCAGCGCCATTCCATCCCCCCAGGATTTTCCTGGAACCTATAAGCGGCGCCAGGTGGAGGCAATGGCGGAGCTTCTGCGAACTCAGCGAAAATCAGTGGCTTGAATCGCATCGGCTCGAACCGCGTCCAGTCTCCTGGGTCCCCGCCTTCGCGGGGATGAGCGGGGGGTTGGACGCGCCGCCGACCTGAACCCTAGAACGGGATTTCGTCGTCCAGGTCGGCGGAGAAGGTCTCGCGGGGGCCGGAGGGCTGGGCGCGCGGGGCCGCGCTGAAGCCGCCGCCGCTGTAGCCGCCTTCGTCGCGGTCATCGCCGCCGCCCTTGCCGTCCAGCATGGTCAGTTCGCCGCGGAACTTCTGCAGCACCACCTCGGTGGAGAACTTCTCCACGCCGGCGTTGTCGGTCCATTTGCGGGTCTGCAGCGAGCCCTCAAGATAGACTTTGGCGCCCTTCTTCAGATAGCTCTCGGCGATCTTCACCAGGTTGTCGTTGAAGATCACGACCCGGTGCCATTCGGTCTTTTCCTTGCGCTCGCCGGAGCTCTTGTCGCGCCAGGTTTCGGAGGTGGCGAGGGTCAGGTTGGCCACCCGATCGCCGGAATTGAGGGTGCGGATTTCCGGGTCCTTGCCCAGGTTTCCAACCAAAATCACCTTGTTGACGCTACCGGCCATCGGCCATCTCCTCGACTTCGTCGCGTTCCGTGGAATTCACCCACATCCCCAGCTGGGGCGCGGGTGACGCTGATCAGTTAATGTTCTTGTTACGTTCTTGTCAATGACTGTTAGTCGGCGCTGTTACGCGGCTACTGCTGAACCGCCCCCGGCGCCGCCAGCCGGCCATCGCCGGTGTGGACCAGGAACGGGAAACGCATGCCCGTATAGGATTGCGACTCGTAGACGCCGCTGGGGTCGAGGAAAAGATACTGGCCGTTATAGGTCCCCATAATGTTGTGGACGTTTCCGCCCAGGCCCAGGAAGCGCAGCCTCATCCCCTCCAGAGATCCGGCGCAGGCCTCCATGGTGTCCTCATGCGCGGACAGTTCGTTGAAGGTGATCGTTCCGTCGACGCGCGGCACGGCGTGATAGCAGACGCCGGGGGTTTCGGGGGCCTTGACCTGTTTTTGGCAGGCGGAGAGCACAAGGGCCGAGGCGGCCAGGATCAGCACGGCTGGTTTCATGACCAAACGCTACACCGTGATCGCGCCGGGCGCGAGCGGTGCGTTAACGATCAGAAATCGGCGATCGTGCAGTTGGTGTCGTCCTGGTCGACCAGGTTGCGGAAAGTGTGGTTATCGCCCGAGGTCTCCACCCGGTGGGGCACCAGCCGCAGGGTCTGGGCGCTCCAGCGGCCGTAGGCGGCCTCCCCGGTCTTGACGCAGCGGCCGGCATAAAGGGCCTGCACGCAGGCGCTGAGGCTCAAGCCCTCGCCCGCCTTGCGCCAGCCGCCGCCGCCATAGCGCAGGCAGTCGCCAACAGCGCCATGGGCGCCCTGAGCAGCGGTGGGCTGGGCCAGCGTGGGCGCGGCCTGAGAATCGTCCTGAGCCTGGTCGGTAGGCGGTAGGGGCGCCAGATCGGCGCCGACGCCGTTGGCCGCTGTCAGGTCGCCGTTGGGATCGACGCCCACGTCCAGCGCCTTGGTGGCCACGCCGTTTTTCTTGGCGCAGTCGGCCAGGGTCTCCATGCCCACGAACTGGCCGCCGACAAAACAGCGGAGGGGTTGGGCGGGATCGAGCTTGGCGTTGTCGGGCTGACCCATCTGCACGACAAGACCGCCAACGGAGGCCGGCGGCGGCGCGGCGGCTTTATGATCGCGCCCCACCAGACCGAGCGCGATGCCAAGCGAGATCAGCAGGGCCAGGACGCCGCCGCCGACGGTAAGCAAGAGTCTGCGATCCTGGAGCCAATCCATAGTGATCCTGGCTACGCCCCGAGCAAGATGGTTTCAAGTCAGGCTAACAGCGACAGAGCGACCTGACTGCTGCTGTCGGCGCTTGTAGCGGACGAACTGCTACTGCTCGAACTCGACTCCAGGCGCGCAAGACCGGACTGATAATTCGCCAGCTGCGCCTGCAGATAGGCCGGCACCGTGCCGGTGATCTGCGGCTTGGCCGACGCCGGCTTGTTGCCGTTGGCCAGGGTGTAGAAGGCGGTCTGAACCAGGGCCGCCGCGGTCTGCAGCGACTTTTGCGCCGCCTGGATGCCGGCCGTGGTGGTCAGGTTGAAGCCGCCGTCGATGTTCAGGCCGTAGGTGTTGGCGGCGATCCCCGAGTTGGTGTTCTTCTTGGTGCTGGACGAAAGCGCAGAGGCGGTCTGGACCACCCCGGCGTTCAGGCCCAAGGCCGTCAGGGCGTTCGATCCGGCGGGCCCAGGCAGAAGTTCGATAGTGGAGTCCGGATTGTCAGGCTTGATCTCGACCTGAAGTCCGCCGTTGAGGGTCTCGGTGGTGACGTTGGCGGTATAGCCGGTCGCCGCCACGATCTTGCTGGCCAGGGTCTGGGGCGTGTCGGTGGCGTCGATGGTCACCGTCACCGGCGTTCCGCCTTGGCGCGTGCGCACCTGGAAGGTGTCGCCGGCGCGAACCGAGGTGGCCGAAGTCAACAATTGCGAACTGGTCTGCTGGATCGTCTGGGTCGGCAGGCCGAGCTTGTTCAGGATGCTGGCGCCGGAAGACGCCACCGCGATGGATTCCGGCGCGGCATAGCCGTCCTGGCCTGAGAACCGCTCCGACCAGCCGATCGTGCCCGAGCCGATGTCGACGCTGGCGACATAGCCGTCCTGGCTTCCAACGCTGGTCATGCCTGGCAGCGCCGTGTTGGACGAGCCGGCGATATAGACCTGCCCGCCGGAGATGGTCAGGGCCGTGGCGGTGGTCTTGGTGCCCTTGGCGCCGCCGAAATAGGCGATCTGGTCGGTGGAGGCCGGGGCCAGGTCTTCAGACAGCTGGGCGACGAAGGCCTCCTGGCCGCCACTGGAGGCGCTGGTGACCGTGCCAGCGTTGAGCGCGCCATTGCTGGTGGTTCCGGCGACAACCACCTGGCCATTGTTGATCGCCACCCCAGCGATGGCGCCGTTGCCGAGCGAGCCCAGGTCGCGGGTCGCGGTCAGCGTCGGCGCGCCCGTGGTCTGTAAGGCGTAGCTGTTCACAACCGCGTCGCCGGCGGACGAGGTCCCGGCCACCACCACGGTGTTTCCATCCACCGCCAGGCTCTGGGCGTTGGCCGTGCCGGTGTTGGTGCTGAACAGCTGGTCGCCGCTGGCGGAATAGCCGGCGATGAAGCCCTGGGTCGGGCCATAGGCCGGCGAGGCGGTGGTGGAGATGTTGGACTGGCCGGCGACCAGCACCTCGTCATTAGCGCCGAACGCGACCGAATTAACCTGGTTGTTGGAAGGCTGAAGGCCGGTCTGGGTCCATGCCTCGTCGCCACTGGAATCGTAGAGGGTGACGAAGCTATCCGTCCCCGTGGCGCCATTGCCCAGGTCGCCGGCGTCCAGGTCGCCGGTGAAGGAGCCCGCGATAGCAACCTGGCCGTCCGCGGACACCGCCATCGAATAGCCGCTGGCGGAATTGGCCGCGCCCAGGGTCTGCGTGTAGACGAGGTTGCCGGCCGAATCGAACTTCTGCAGCACGGCGTCCTGCGAGCCCTGGATGGTCTGGTTGTCGACCGTCCCGTCGACGTCCCCCAACACATAGAGCGAACCATCCGCGCCAGTGGCCGTGGCCTGCACCGAGGTCATGTTGGGATCCAGCGCCTGAGCGGAAATCTCTCCGGCGACCGCATTGGTCGTCCCCGGCAGGGACGTCGCCGCCGCCGGCGCCGTGGCGGTCGTCGAGGAGGTGCTGTTCTGGAAGGTCAGCAGCTGCTGGAACGGCTGGCTGATGGTGTCGGTCGACGAGGTGGTCGAACTGGAGGTCGATGAGGTCGACGAGGTCGATGACGAGTTCGTGCTGGAGCTCGTCGAACTCGCGGGAGGCGTGATCCCCTCCTCCGCGTCGAGGCTCGTGCTCGAGGCGTCCGCGGCCTCCTGGGCGGCGTAACCGGAAACGTTGCCAGCCGTCTGGGCGACGTAGACCGCCGCCGCCGTCGAGGGCGCGGAGAAGGATACCTGTTCGGTGGAGATGCCCTGGATGGTCCAGCCCCATTGGTCGGGGCCGGCTGGCAGGGTGACGGATTGACCGCCAACCTGGATCGTCTGGGGCTGCCCCGGCGTTTCATTGTCAGCAAAACGCGTAAGAACACCAGCAGCTTGCAGCTGTGAGTTGATGTAATTTGTCACGTTCGGCATGGTCCGCGCGGTCGACCCCATGCCACTGAGATCGATCGGGACCGTGGTGTTCTTACCGTTCTGGCCGGCGATGTTGATATTGAACTGAACGGTCCCTTGGAAGGACGGTACGGGGGTCGTCTGCGAGCCGACGAAGATGACCGGGGTATTGTAGTTGTCGTTCTCCGTCGCCGGCCCTTCGGTCGAGGTGTCGTTCGAGGAGACGTTCCCGGTGCTGATCCGCAGGTTGGGCAGGTCCAGCCCGTTCACATAGCTGGACACCTGGCTGAGGCCGCTGTCGAAGGCGCTGGCGATGTTCGCGTTGCCGGTGGTGGTGGCCGAGGACGCCAGCATCTGCTCCGTCATGCCCTCCAGGGCGTTCAGGCCCTGATAGAGGGTGAAGAGATTGTCGTAGGTTCCGCTGGCGCCCTTGACGCTGGTCAGGGTGGTGTTGGGGTCGATGATATTCTGACCGTTGAGCACCTGGGTCGCCAAGGCGCTGGCGGCGCTGGCCGTCTGATTCTTCGGCGTCGGCGCATCCCAGGGCGGGGTCGGCGCCGCCGCGGTTGTCGCACTGGAGCTGCTGGCCGAAGACGCGGATGCGGACGTGCTCGAACTGCTCGCCAGGATGCCTTCCTTGGAGAGGTAGTAGTTGGTCAGGAGGCTGGAATCGATCGAGATCAAAAGTCAGACTCAGCGCGGACGCGGTTCGGGCGCCTGGACTATCGACGTCAAAGACTGAAAGGCCGTTAAGAGATCGGCCTCAAGCAGCGATCAGGCCGGAGATGACGAGGGACTTGCGCACCGGCTCACGGCGCTCGGCCCACTCCGACGCCAGCATGGCCAGCAGGACCACGTCGCGGCGTCGGCCGTCCTTGATCACGTGATCACGCAGATAGCCTTCCCGCCGAAAGCCGGCGGCCGCCTGCGCCTTCAGCGCCGCGCCGTTTTCGGCCAGCACCTCGGCGAACACCTTCTCCAGGCCCAACTCGCCAAACGCCAAATCCAGGCCCAGGGCCTGGGCGGCCCTGCCCGCGCCTCGGCCGCGCGCCGCGGCCTCGCCGATGTACCAACCCCAGCCGCCGCGGCGGTGAAGGCTCTGCAGGCCCGTGAGGCTGAGAAAACCGGCGGGACGGCCATTCTCGCTGATGATGCGGCCGGTCTGGTCGGAATCGGTCCTGAACTGTTCGAACCAACGCTGATGCTGATCATAAGCCTGCAGCGGCAGATCGCTCATCCAGCGATCGACCTCCGGCTCCTGGCGCCAGCGGAACAGACGCTCGCTGTCCTCATCGCCTAAGTCTCGCAACTCGATCATGGGGCCACTCTACGGTCGAAGCGGCACAGCATCATGAAGCCGCGCCGCCGCCAACTGGAATGTCGCCTATACTTATTTGAAGAGGCTGAGGATGGCGTTCGGCGCCTGGTTGGCGATCGACAGCGCTTGCACGCCCAGCTGTTGTTGCACCTGCAGCGCCTGCAGCTTGGCGCTCTCGGTCGCCATGTTGGCGTTGACCAGGTTGCCGACGCCAGTCTGCAGCGTATCCTGGAGCTTGCCGATGAAGGTGGTATGGGCGGCGATCTCGTTGCTTTGCGAACCGAGGCTGCCCAGCGCGCTGTCGACATTGGTCAGCGAGGCGTTGACGAAGGTCAAAAGCGCAGCGGCCACGGTCGCGGTGCCGATACTCGCGGTCGCCGGAAAAGTGATGTTCGAGCCGCCGATCGTCAGATTTTCCGTCGACAAGGTCAGCGTGGACGTGCCGTCGGAATTGGCCAGAAACTGCAGGCCATTGCTCAGCGAGCCATTCAGGACGTTGGCGCCGTCGAAGCTGGCGTTGCCGACCACGGAAGAGATCTGGCTCAACAACGACCTGAAATCGTTATTCAAAGCATCGCGCGAAGCGGTGTTCAGCGAGGTGTCCATCGCCGCCACGACCTTGGCCTTGATCTGTGTCAGCAGATCCGACACCGACTGGCCGGCGGTGGAGGCCACATCGGCGATGGAGGTCGCCCGGTTCAAGCTCTGCGTAACCGCGTCAAGAGCGCTGATATCCGCCCTCTGTCCTTGGGCGATGGACCAGACAGACGCATTATCCTGAGCGTCGTTAACAGCAAGGCCGGTGCTGACATCGTTTTGAGTGGTCTGGAGTGAGGCCTCCGTCGCATTCAAATTCTGCAGCGCGATCAGCGCGGCGGCGTTGTTGTTAATCGACAGCGACATTTGGGCTCTCCGGGCCGCTAGAGGCGGTCGATGAGGCCAATTCTTGCCCCTGCGTCCGCCTGAAGATTCGTTCTTCATTAACGACGCTAAGCAGACATGGTGAGCGAAAGGTTAACGCCCATGGGCGCGTGGCCGCACACCCCTCTTGGGGTGGCGGCTGAACGCTGTTTCGCTGGCCCTTTAAGCGGGCCGCGCGGCTACATCGGCCGGACGGTCCTCAGACCTTGGCCTTGATCACGGCGCCGGCCGTGTAGTCTGATGCCTCGCGGAGCGCGAGAATCTGCTCGCGAGGCAGTTGCTGGACCACCTTCCCGGTGTTTCGGTCGACGGTTTTGTAGACAAAGGAGCCGGCGATCAGGTCGTCCTCGATAATCAGTCGAAGATCGGCCGGATCGGGCGAATCGCCCTGCGCCGGCTTGGTCGAGGCGGGCCCGGCGCTGGTCCCCGCGTGCTCTGGCTGGGCGTGACCGCCGCCACCGCCGTAGGTGGAATCACCTGACGATCCCGCTCCGTTCACAGAAATGCTGTTGCTCATGTCTCCCTACGCCGCCTTGTCAGCGACGCCTCCAGTCAGGGGGAGGCGGGCCGGGGCCCGCCTCCGGTCCATCGCGATTAGCGGAAGAGGCTGAGCAGCGTAGAGCTGCTGGAGTTGGCGATGGACAGCGCCTGGATGCCGAGCTGCTGCTTGGTCTGCAGAGCCTGGAGCTGGGCGCTTTCCTTGGCCAGGTTGGCGTTGACCAGGTTGCCGACGCCGGTGTCGATCGTGTCCTGCAGGTTGCCGACGAAGGTCAGCTCGCCGGACAGGGAGTTTTCCGACGTCCCCAGCTTGGCCAACGCGTTGTTGACGTTGGTGATCGACGTCTCGACAGTCGCGATGGCGTTAAAGGCCTGCGTCGCGGTGCCGATCGAGGTGGTGGCCGTCAGGGTGACGTTGGAGCCGCCCAGGGACAGGTCCTGCGCCGCGATCGTCAGCGACGACGTGCCTGCCGCATTGGCCAGGGCGTAGAGGTTCTTGGCCCCGGAATCGATCAGATTGACGCCGTTGAAGCTGGCGTTATTGACCACCGAGGTGATCTGGTTGCGCAGCGACGAGAAGTCGGCGTTCAGGGCGCTACGGCTGGCCGAGTCCAGCGAGGTGTCGGAGGCGGCGAGCGCCTTGGACTTCAGCTGGTTCAGCAGGTCGGAGACCGATTGGCCGGCCGAGGTGGCGACGTCGATGCTGGATTGGGCCCGTTGCAACGACTGGGTGACCGAGTCGAGCGAAAGGGCCGTCGCGCGCTGGTTCTGGGCGATGGCCCAGATGGCGCCGTTGTCCGATGGCGCGGAGATCGCCAGACCGGTCGAAACCTGGTTCTGGGCGGTCTGCAGGGACGCTTCGGTGGAGGTGAGGTTTTGCAGCGCGACGAGTGCGCCGGGGTTGTTGTTGACGCTTAGCGACATGACACGAACTTCCTGTTCTGTGGTGTACGGCATCATTTTGATGCCGAGGGCGTTTTGCCCCACAGAGTAGGCAAGCAATGCCTGTGCCATTTCGGCACGACTCAGGCCGCTCCGTATCCCCTTGAATTAACGACGAAATTATTAGGCGACAAAATCCGACACTCGGCAAAAACCGCCTAGAATCAGAATGATGGGCAGGAATTGCCGGGATGGCCGGCCAATTCTGCCTAGCCGCCTAACGGCCGGCAAAGGCGAGCGTTAACGACGCCGGCGCGCGGCGTTCCGATCCTGCTCGGCGAATGACGGGGAAGCGCGAACAAAACCGCGCAACATCGGGTAGATCGCCGCGGCTAGTTCGCGACGACCTTGGGCTCCAGGCCCTGCATCATGATGCGGTTGATCTCGATGAGATCATCGAAGGCGCCCTCGCCCTTCATCACCGAACTGGAGTGTCGGCGGACCCACGAGCTCAGCGAGATGATCTGGGCGCGCAGGGTGGGCGGAAGCTGGTTTTCAGGCTGGCAGCAGTCGCTGGCCAGAGTCGACCATAGCCGCCTGTTCCAGTCGATCGCGTCGATGCGCGCGCGCAGGTCGGTCGACGGCGCCTTTGACGCCTCGATCAAAGCACGCGTGACCTGGCCGAACAGGCGGTATTCCGACTCGCGAGGGCGCTCAGCCCTCGCGTTCGCCTGCTGATACGCTCGCAGGGACATGCCCCAACCTTTCGTCCTCGTATTCCATCAACTTCCGGCACAGCATCAGGGCGCGGTAATATTCGCGGCCCAACACATGCTTGGATACATTTACGCAGTCGGCCAGAACGTCGGCGTTCTGGATCACGCCCATGAATTCCGACAGCCGGCGCACGAACTCGTCGTAGTGACGGCCGGCGTTGGCCTCGTCGAGGTACATCATCATCACGGGAAAATAGATGCGGCGGCCCGGCGTGGTGACCTCTTCGGCCTGCATGATGTCCTTTTCGCGCAGGACCGAGGCCTTGTTCTGCAGCAGCAGCACGCCGCGCCGGTCGCCATTCTGCACGACCGCCCCATTGAGGACGAAACGCTCACCTGGCTTTAGCGACAGCTTCAACGCCATAGATGCAATCGCTCCCCATGCGGCGCGGACAGACCACCGAAAGACCCGCCACGGCTCCCCGCCAGGACGCGATCCTTCGCTCAGACTCAACGCATAGCGACGGTTGGTTAATGGCGCGTTTCGTCTTTCGATCGACTGCGGGAGCAGATCGCGACAGACCGCCGCACTAGGTCAATCTGAGAACGCCAGCAGCCTCTAGCCGCCGGGCCATGGCGTCGCAGTCGGCGAGGCTTTCGCCGATTCGCTCGGCGATATCGATCAGATCATGGGCGCCGTCCGCATAGGCCAGGAGGTTCATCATGGCGCGAACGGTCTTGCCGCTGTCACGGGTGGAGACTGTGGGATAGAGGCCCCGGGGGCCGAGCTGCGGCTCACCGGGCTGGGTCGCGACATAGGTCCGGCTTGCCTCCAGCGCTTCAATGCAGCGCTTCATCATCGCCAGCGAACCCTCCAGCCCGGCCTGGGTCACCAGGGACAGGTCGTCGAGAGAGGTGTGGTATTCCGGATAGGTCCCGTATTTGGAGCGCATGACCCCGACCACCGGCAGGTCGACCAGCGGGCTGCAATACTGCCGCTCGTCACTACCGCGCTCGAGAAAAGAATAGGCGGCGAAGTCCGGCGCCTCGCGGCGCAGCACCCGCAGCGCGACGCGGTCGGCGAGCGTGTCTCCCAGGCGCGACGGCATGAAGGACCAGGCCCGCTCGTCGCCACAACAGGTCATGACGAAGCCGGCGATGGTGTTGGCCTTCATCTCGGCGAGGTGGCGACTGAGGTAGACGATCGAGCCCAAGGTCTCGGGCGCGAAGACGATGCGATAGGTCAGGCGGCGATCGGGCAGGCTCGCCAGCCAGCGGGCCAGGGCCGCGGTGACCACCGGGCCCGACAGCTCGTTGTTGGCCATGGACGGGTGGCAGACATAGGTGGAAATCAGCACCTCGCCGGGCTCGCGCCCCGGCAGGATCAGATCGGCGTAGTTGAGCTGGCCCGGGGCTAGCCCGGAGTCGATCACCACGTGATAGCGGCCCGGCGCCAGCGCGCCGCGCGCCTGGTGAGTCAGGCAAAAGCCCCAGCCTCGGCGATAGTATGAGGTGACATAGGGAATGGCGGTCGGCTGGTCGGGCAAGGAGTGCAGGTGCGGCTGGAGCTCGTCCAGGCTCATCCAGGCGTCGACCGGCTCGGAATAGCCGACCAGGTGCAGGTTGTGATCGGCGAAGTCGATCACCCGGCGGCCAGCTTCATCCTCCACATAAGCGGCGCGGATGGTCCATTCGTCGGGTACGGTCCAGTCGAAGGCGCGCTCGCCCGAGGCGATGGCGTGGGTCTGCAGCCCGGGAATCAGCCGGCTCAGATAGGCCAGGGTCTCGCGCACGCCCTCGCCGGTCAGGCTGCGGCAGATGGGATAGAGGGTCCTCGCCCAGTCATGCATTGGTTCGCCGGAGACACTCATGCGGCGGCCGGCGTCTCGAGGCGATAGAGCAGGCCCTCGGCGCGGCCCTGGTCGATCACCTCTGCCGTGGCGTCAAACAGGGCGCCGGCGTCGATCAGGCGAAGGCCGCCGCCCTGCCCCGGCCGATCGCCGTGATAGAGGCCGCGCGACCATAGGAGTTCGCCCATGGCGTCGACGTCGGTGACCACGCCGCGCTCGATATCGCGAACGAACAGACCGAACCGCCGCCTCGATCGGCCGCCATCGGCGCCGACATAGTCGCTTTCGAAGGTCTTGTGGTAGCGCCAGCGGGCGGCCTTCATCTCCTCGACGTGGTGATAGAAGGTCATGCTGTGCTGGTCCGGCAAGTCGAGCACGCCGATCCGGCCGCCCGTGCCTCTCAGCAGGGCGAAGGGCGAGTCCGGCCCATAGCCGCTGAAATTCTCGACGCCACGGAATGCGTCCGCCTGGCGGCCGAGGGCGGCGAAGGAATAGATCGGATGGCCCGTGCGCACGGCGCCGGGGCGCAGGCGGCCGGCTTCGGTCAAGGAGCCCATGCGACTCGGCGTGGTGCGAATGTCGAAGGCCACGCCGGTGGTGAAGTCGAAGTTGAACAGTGGCAACAGGAGGGTTCCGTCAGGCCCCAGCGCTTCAAGAATGCTGTCCAGGACGACTTCGGCGGCCGTGGCGACCTCGCCGCCAGCGCGGGCGACAACTCGGGTGGCTCGTCGCAAGCTGGAATGCAGCAGCAGCGTCTCGCCAGGCGCGAGACCCGCATCGCGCCATTGGCGGGCCAGGCTCTGAACCAGCATCTCCAGCATGCGCGCCTCGGCCTTTCTCCCACCCCACGACGTCTAGCGCCCGGCGGATTTACACCGCCTTAACCACGTTGCGCGCGTGCTGACCTCAATGTCCGCATTGTGAGTCCCGTCATGTCCGCCGCCCGCCAGACGCCGCTGCATTTTGGCGCCTCGACCGCCGTCCTGGCCGCCGCGGGCGGCGCCGGGCCCGCCCTCACCCCTCGCCTTGTTGACGGCGACATGGGGGATGCGGCGTCCAAGACGGCGCTCGAGCGGCTGAATCTGGCCGTCGACGAGCTGAAGGCCCGCACGGTGGCGCCCTATCTTCGCCGCGCCATCGACTGCATCGGCGCCGAAGACCCGCAGGCCGCGGCGGAAGCGGCGCTGAAGGCCCTGGCGATCGACGAGCGCTCGGGGCTGGCCTGGTATCTGCTGGCCATCGCCCGCGAGAAGTCCGGCGATTTCAAGACCTCGATTCAGAGCTATGAATCGGCGCTGGCGCTGCTGCCCAACCATACCGACATCGCCAACGACCTGGGCCGGCTGGCTTTCCGGCTGAACCTGAAGCCCATCGCCGTCCAGCTGTTCGCCCTCTATTGCGCGGAGCACCCCGATTGCGCCCAGGGCGCCAACAATCTCGCCTGCGCCATGCGCGACCTGCACGACTACACCGGCGCCATCCGCGTGCTGCAGCCGGCGATTGAGGCCAACCCGGAATCGTCGCCGCTCTGGAACACCCTGGGCACCATCCTCAGCGAACAGGGCGACCTGAAGTCGGCGCTGACCTTCTTCGACGAGGCCCTGCGGTTCGACGAAGGGTTCGCCAAGGCCCGCTATAACCGGGCCAATACCCTGCTCGATCTTGGCGAAGTCGAACTGGCCCTGACCGAGTGCGAACTGGCGATGACCGCGGCTGAAACGCCCTCGGATCTGGCGATGATGAAGCTGGCCCGATCGGCGATGCTGTTCTGCCTGGGCCGCACCGGCGAGGGCTGGGACGCCTATGAAGTGCGGCTCGATCAAGCCTTCGTCGAAGTCACCAACTTCATGGTCGACCGGCCGCGCTGGACGCCGCAGAGCGACCTGACCGGCAAATCGCTGCTGGTGGTGGGCGAACAGGGCCTGGGCGACGAAGTCTCCTTCGCCACCGTCATCCCCGACGTGCTGGAGGCGCTCGGCCCAGATGGCCATCTGACCCTGGCCTTGGAGGGCCGGCTGATCCCGCTCTATGAACGGTCGTTTCCTGGGGTGACGATCGGGAGCCATTCGACGCTGAAGGTCGACGGTCATACCGTGCGCGGGGTCCCGTTCGTAAAGGACCAGAGCGTCATCGACCTGTGGGCGCCGCTGGCCGACCTGCCCCGGCGCTTTCGCCGGACGGTGGCCGACTATCCCGTACGCGACGGCTATCTGATCGCCGACGAGGCGCGGGTGGAGCATTGGCTGGATATTCTGGCTGGCTTGCCGGGTCCTAAGGTCGGTCTGCTCTGGAAGAGCCTGAAGCTGGATGGCTCGCGCAAACGTCACTTCTCGCCCTTCGAGCGCTGGCGGCCGGTGCTGGAGACGCCGGGCGTCACCTTCGTCAACATGCAGTATGGCGACAGCGACGCCGAGCTGGCTCAGGCGCGCGACATGCTGGGCCTCAACATCTGGACGCCACCGGATATCGACCTGAAGAAAGACTTGGATGACGTCGGCGCCCTGTCCTGCGCGCTGGACCTGACGATCGGCCCGGCCAACGCCACCACCAATATCGCCGCCGCTTGTGGGGGCGATGTGTGGCTGATCTCGACGCCGTCCGCCTGGCCAAGGTTCGGCACGGACGCCTATCCCTGGTACGGCAAGGTCAGGGTGTTCACGCCCGAGGCCGTCGGCGCCTGGGATGGGGTGATGGCCAAGATCGCGGATGCGCTGGCGGAGCGGTTTCCAGCCTAAAGTCGGGCGAACACTAAAAGTCCTCATCCAGAGGCGCCCGCGCAGCGGGCCTCGAAGAACGCAGCGGCCTCGCCATTGCGTCCTTCGAGGCTCAGCTTCGCTTCGCACCTCAGGATGAGGAGCTTTTGGATCGGGCCTGGGATCGCACTCGATCCGAAAGCCCTCTTTCCAAACCGACGAAATTTGCAGCGCCCGCGCGCCCATTGCCGCGCCCGCAACAAACGCACTTGCAACGCGCCCCCCTCCCCTTAGTGTGAGAAACAAGTCGAACAGTTGTTAGAGGCGCGAAAAGAGCGCCGGAGGGGACGGATGAGCCAGCGTTTTGAAGGCACCAGCGACTATGTCGCCACCGAGGATCTGAAGGTTGCGGTCAACGCGGCCATCGCGCTTGAACGCCCGTTGCTGATCAAGGGCGAACCCGGCACCGGCAAGACCGTGCTGGCCTATGAGGTGGCCAAGTCGCTGAATGCGCCGCTGCTGACCTGGCACATCAAGTCGACCACCAAGGCCCAGCAAGGCCTCTATGAATATGACGCGGTGACCCGCCTGCGCGATTCCCAGCTCGGCGACGAGCGGGTGAAGGACGTCGCCAACTACATCAAGCACGGCAAGATGTGGGAGGCGTTCGATTCCCCCGAGCGGCCGGTGCTGCTGATCGACGAGATCGACAAGGCCGACATCGAATTCCCGAACGACCTGCTGCAAGAGCTCGATCGGATGGAATTCTACGTCTACGAGACCAACGAAACCATCAAGGCCAAGGTTCGCCCGGTGGTGATCATCACCTCCAACAATGAGAAGGAACTGCCGGACGCCTTCCTGCGCCGCTGCTTCTTCCACTACATCCGCTTCCCCGAAGCCGAGACGATGAACGCCATCGTCGACGTCCACTTCCCCGGCATCAAGAAGAAGCTGGTCGCCGAGGCGCTGCGGATTTTCTACGACATGCGCAAGGTGCCGGGTCTGAAGAAGAAGCCTTCGACGTCCGAGCTGCTGGACTGGCTGAAGCTGTTGATGATCGAGGATATCGACGAGGCGGCCCTGCGCGAACGCGATCCCACCAAGCTGATCCCGCCCCTGCACGGCGCTCTGCTGAAGAACGAACAGGACGTGCACCTGTTCGAACGCCTGGCCTTCCTGGCCCGGCGCGAAGGCGCGCAACGGCCGGGGCAATAGGGTCTGTCAGACCTCCCCTTCGATGATGGGGAGGCGCAGGCTATCGGCATGAGCAGCATTCCAGCCATCGACGGTCCCCGCGTTACGCCGCTTTCGGGCCGAGCGCCGACGTCGATGGTGATCCTGGCCCATGGATATGGCTCAAACGGCGAGGACCTGATCGGCCTTGCCCCCTATTGGCGCGAGCTTCTGCCGGACACGATCTTCATCTCCCCCAACGCCCCGCAGCCCTGCCCCGGCGCGCCGGGGATGTTCCAGTGGTGGCCGGTCTGGGACATGGACCGGCAGGCGGGCGTGCGCGGCGCGGCGCCGGTGCTGAACGCCTTCATTGACTCCGAACTGGCCCGGTATGGCCTGACGGAGGATCGCCTTGCTCTGGTTGGCTTCAGCCAGGGAACCATGATGTCCCTGCAGGTCGGCCCGCGGCGCTCAGGGCAGATCGCCGGGATCGTGGGCTATTCCGGCATGCTGGCGGACCCGGCGCCCGACGGCATCACCACCCGGCCGCCGGTCCTGCTGATCCACGGCGATGCCGATCCGATGATCCCCATCAGCGCCTTCCATCAATCCGCCGCGGCCTTGACGGAACTCGGCTTCCGGGTCGCGACGCACGTGTCGCCTGGCCTCGGCCACAGCGTCGACCTGCCGGGTCTGCGGTTAGGCGGGGCCTTCTTGGCTGAGGTGTTGGCTTAGCGACCAGGCGCGACCTTGATTCAAATCGCCCGAGAACTTACCTTAGCTAGGCCTAGCTAAGGACTGCCGCGATGCGCACCATCAACATGTTCGAAGCCAAGTCGTCTTTGTCTCGGCTGGTCGAGGCGGTGGAGAGCGGCGAAGAGAGCGAAATCATCATCGCTCGCAACGGCAAACCCGCCGCCCGCATCGTCCCGCTCAAAACCAAGACGGCGGGCCAACGGCTTGGTGTGGCGGCCGGAAAGTTTGTGGTTCCGGAATCTATCGACGAAGACAACGACCTCATCGCCGAAATGTTTGGCGTCGGGCAGAAGTGAGGCTTCTACTCGACACCCACATCACGCTTTGGATGATCGTGGGCGACCGCAGGCTGCCAAGTCGCGCCCGGATGCTCGTCGAAGACGAAACCAACGACCTCGTGGTCAGCGTCGCCAGTCTTTGGGAAATTTCGATCAAGTTTGGGCTCGGGCGGAAGGGGCCGAACGCAATGCCGGTTTCAGGACCGGATGCCTTGGCCTATGTCCGCGAAGCCGGCTACGAACTGCTCGACGTCAAGCCCGAACACGCGATAGCCGTACAGAACCTGCCGCCTCTGCACGCCGATCCTTTCGATCGGCTGATCGTTGCGCAAGCTCTGGTCGAGCCCTTGCGGCTGATCACTCATGACAAAACCGTGGCCAGCTACGCCGACGCGATCATCCTGGTCTGACGCCGATCAAACCTGATTGACCGTATTGCCCTTCATCGTCGGGGCGCCGTCTGCGGCGATGTCGACGCGGGTGCCGGCAAGGCGGATCGGCCCCTGGAGGGTGCGGTTCACCGCGTCGATGCCTGCGGCCGAGCCAGGTTTGCGGGTGAAGAGGTAGCGCAGCGAAATCCGTTCGTGATCGGCCGCATCCGGCTGGGTGCCGTGCAGGGTGCAGGCGTGCCAGACGGCGGTGAAGCCGGTGTCGCCGACCAGAACCTGCTGCCTGACCTCGGTCTCGCCGTCCTTACGGTCGGTGTAGCGCCAGGTCTCTTCCCCGGTCCGGGCCAGGTCATGCGGAAAGACCGTGGCGCCCAGGCGGTGACTGCCGTCGAGCAGGAATAGCGGCGCGTCAGCCCGAGTCACCGGATGCAGGTAGCAGTAGAGGGTGACGAAGTCGGCGTCGCGGTCCTTGAAGTCGATCAGGTCCTGGTGGAAGTCGATGCCGTAGAAGTAGGTGATGTCGCGGTATTCGGGCTTGATGAAGCAGCCGAGATTGTTGACCGGGTTGCCGGCGATGCGGGTTTTGACCCAGTCCGGCAAGGCGGTGTCGGGCACGCCACAGACCAGCTTCTTGTTCAAAATCTCATAGTCATCGCCGAGGAGCGCCGTCAGGGCGCTGACGATCATCGGAGACTGCTCGATAAAACCGAGCAGGCCTGAGAATTTTTCGAGAAGGTTGCGGCCGGGCCTCGGATTGGCGCCGGTGTACTGCGGGTCCGCTAGGAAGGTCGCCTCATCCAGGAACAGGTCCGCGTCGAAGGCGCGATCCTGGTGGACCGCGTCTAGCAGGGTGGTGGCCGCGACCGAATCGACGGGCTGACCGAACAGATGCCGGCCGAAATCGTGGAAGTCCCGAACGACCGCCGAGGTCTTAACCTCTGGCTTTTCGATGACCATGGCCTGCTCCGACGCCTCCACTTAAGCGCGTTAAGGATTTCGCACTTTGATTAACGCCCCATGAAACAACTATCGCGCCGCGCGCCGTAACACCGGCGTGACAATCCCGCCGCCAGGCCGCAAAATTTGGTTGAGATTCGCGACTAATCTCTTGTGAATAGCATCATCAGCCATGGCCTCCGCTGCTTCGACGCCAACCGCCGCCGCGCCGTTCCGGCTCAAGCGCGGCCTGATTGCGCGCGACCTGATCGACGAGGCGACCGGCGCCCTGAAGGCGATGATGGGCGGCGATACGGCGGACGATCTGGACGACTGCGTCGACCGGTTAGCAGCGCGGGATCGGTCCAGGCTCAGCGCCGTCTATGACGCTTTTCGGGAAACCCTGATCTTCCGACGCATTGTTACAACCCCGGCCCTCGTCGCGGCCGCGGGCGACATGGTCGGCGCCACCCGCCTGCATTCGCCGTTCCAGCACTGCGTCTTCCGCATGGACCTCGCGGGCGAACATTGGCGCGGCTTCGGCTGGCACCAGGACTATGCCTACAACATGCTGTCGGACCGCTTTGTCACCGCATGGCTGCCGTTGACGCCAGCCGGGGCCGCCAACGGCTCTATCGATGTGGCGCCAAGCCAGTCGGACCGAGTCTACCCGGTCGAGATCCGCTTCAAGCGCGACCAAGACGGTCGACGGCGCGGCACGCGTGACGCCTTTATCGCCGAACGTCTGCAGCCGAGCTTCGAGGCCGGGACCGAAAAGCTGGCTCTCGAGCCTGGCGACGCGGCCCTCTTCAACAGCCGCCTGGTGCATCGCTCTGGCTTCAATCCGGGACCCCGGCACCGCTACTCCATCCAGGTCCGCTTCGGCGACCTGCTGGCGCCTGAGGTGATCGGGCGCGGCTGGGCCAACCGGCGCAGCGACGGCTTCGACACCTTCAAGGCGCTTCACCCCCATCTGGTCGAATACGAGGAAGTCTGATGATCCCGGCGGATGAGACCCTGCGCGCGTTGCTGAAGCAGCACCTCGACGACCACGACCTGATCGCCAACCTGACGTCGTTCGGCCGGCGCATGCACATCATGAAGGCGTTCGCCCACTATGAGGTCTTCCTGAAGGTGAAGGACCTGCCGGGCGATATCGTCGAGTGCGGCGTCTATAAGGGCTCGTCCCTGCTCACCTTCGCCCGCTTCCTCGAAACCTTCTGCGTCGGCGACCGCACGCGCAAGGTGCTGGGCTTCGATCACTTCAGGGGCCTGGCCGATCGGTCGGAGAAGGACGGCCTGGACGCGCGGGTCGGCAACACCGCCGAGGGTTGGAATCCGGCTGACTTCCGCGACACCCTGTTCGCCCTGGTCGACGCCTTCAACAGGGATAGCTTCGTGCCGCAACGACCGCGCATCGAGCTGGTGGACGGCGATGTGTGCAAAACCGCCGGCGCCTATGCGGCCGAACATTCGGGCATGCGGATTTCCCTGCTGCACCTGGACATGGACCTGTACGAGCCGACCCTGGCGGCGCTTGAAGCCTTCTGGCCGCGCCTCCTCACCGGCGGCGTGGTGCTGTTCGACGAATACGCCATCCGCGAATGGCCCGGCGAGAGCGAGGCGGTGGAGACCTTCTTCAAGGGCGCCGTTCCGAGGATCGAGAAGTTCAGCTGGGCTTCGGCGCCGGGAGGCTATTTCGTCAAGACCTAGGCCGCCTGGATGTCCGTCACCTTATAGGTCAGCAGCCGGCCGTCTTCATCGGTGATGCTGACGTATTCGCCGACGGCGAAGCGGTGCTGGCCGAGGCGATACAGCGGCTCATCGGCTTCGGCCTGGTCGCCGTAGTCGAAGAACCAGCGGTCGCCGCGCTTGCCCAGCCGGCCTTCATAAGCGTCTTCGTCAGGCGCGAAATGGCGCACGATGCAGGCCTTCGCCTGTTTGCGATATTCGCCATCGTCGATCTTGCCGTCATCGGTCAGCGGAGCGACCAGAGCATAGCCGCGATGGTCGTCGCCGTCGGCGAACTCGGTGCCAGGATTGCGGGCAAGGCGCATGACAATGCGATTGAGGCTCATGACGGATACTCGTTCAGTGGGACAGGAACAGGGACGGCGCAGCCGCCGCGTTGAGGAAGGTGCGGGTGGCGCCGCCGAAGATGAACTCCTGCAGGCGCGGGTGCCCGAAGGCGCCAACCACCAGGATATCGGCCATCACCGTCTTGGCCGCGGCCAGCAGCAGCGGCGCCGGCTCGCCGGTCTCGCTGATGGTGTGAACCTCGGACTTGATGTCTCGGTCGTCCAGGAAGCTCTGCAGGCGCGCGGGGTCGAAATATCGGGCCGAGGACGCCGGCGCGGCGAGGATGACAACCCGGGCGGCCTTCTGCAGGAGCGGCAGGGCCGTGCGCATGGCGCGGCTGGCCTCCTTGCCACCGTCCCAGGCCACGGCGACGCAGCCGTCCACCTTCAAGCCGGGCCGCGCCACCAGGGTCGGGCGTTGCTCGTCGGCGACGATCTGCTGGAAGGTCTCGGCCAGCGGGCCGCGGCCCTTGGCCGTGGCGTCGTCGAACACCACTACGTCGGACAGGCGTCCTTCCATGGCCAAAGCCGACCAGACCGGTGAGGTCAAAGGGGTAAAGGTCTTTCGGCCATAAGGATTGGAATCGAAAATGGCGCGCGCGGCCTTTTCGCCCTCGGCGGCGGCGTCCTTCAGGCTCTGCACGGCGGTGACCTGGACCCCGCCCATGAACCCCTCGCCCATCCAGGGCATGAGGTCGGCGACATCGGCCGGGGCATAGACGCCCGCAACCTCCGCGCCGAACGGTCTGGCCAGGGTAGCGGCCGCCTCCAGAACCCCGGCGTCTACGTCGCCGCCGGCTAATGGCGCCATGATCCTTGCCCAGGTGGTGCTTAAGCTCGACATCTTTGCCTCCCTTGCGAATTTCGCATCCGCATTCAGATTGCCGGTACGATAAGCCCAACGCTTGATCCTAGGAAAGAACGGCTTGGTGGCCATTGAGATGCGTCAACTCAGAAAAGCTATGCCACCCCGCGCCTGGCAGCGCATGCTGTCCGGCCGGCGGCTGGATTTGCTGGATCCCTCGCCGCTGGACATCGAGATCGAGGACATCGCCCACGGCCTGGCGCGGGTCGCGCGCTGGAACGGCCAGACCCTCGGCGACCACGGCTTTTCGGTCGCCCAGCATTCCGTGGTGGTCGAGGAAATCGCCGTGCACATCAAGCCGGATCTGGATCCGAAGTGGCGACTGGCCGCCCTGCTGCACGATGCACCGGAATTCGTGATCGGCGACATGATCTCGCCCTTCAAGGCGGCGCTGGGCCTGAATTATCGCAGCTTCGAAGACCGGCTGGAGGCGGCGATCCACATCCGCTTTGGGTTGCCGCCAAAGGTCCCGG
>Ga0302315_10001599_pt1 | contig 22718 bp, 32 predicted proteins | sample III_Palsa_N3_1_FD_200532 | JGI IMG/M metagenome (GOLD analysis project Ga0302315, IMG submission 200532) | Peat permafrost microbial communities from Stordalen Mire near Abisko, Sweden - III_Palsa_N3_1 | ecosystem: Environmental > Terrestrial > Soil > Palsa > Peat permafrost | place: Sweden...
GTGAAGCAAGCCAGCCCGACCGGCACCGTAAAGAAGAAGAGTGTAGTGAAGGCTGTAGTGGTCCGTACTAGGAAGGAAATCGCCCGCAAGGACGGTAGCACCATCAAGTTCGACGACAATGCTGCTGTTATCATCAACGATGACAAACTACCGAGAGGTACTCGTATATTTGGGCCAGTGCCCCGCGAATTACGTGACCTAGGCTACGCTAAGATAATTAGCCTCGCTCCGGAGGTACTCTAAATGACTATATACAAGATCCGACTCAAAAAAGGTGATACCGTACAGGTACTCGCTGGTAAATACAAAGGTAAGACCGGCAAGATAGTTGCGACTCACCCGAGTGAGAACAAAGTGACGGTGGAAGGTATTAACATCGTCAAGAAGCACGTAAAGCCGAACCAGACTCACCCACAGGGTGGCATCATCGACATTACGAAGCCTATCTGGGTTAGTAAAGTCGCTGTGGTTGACCCTACCAGCAAGAAGCCAACCCGCATTGGTTACAAGCTTGATGACAAGGGCGTCAAAACTCGTGTCTACAAGGCAAGTGGAAAGGAGATTAAGTAATGGCTACTACTACCAAAGCACCTGCCAAATACATCCCCCGTCTTCAGAATGACTACAACACTAAGTTTGTAGCTGAACTCCAGAAGGAGCTCGAACTTAAGAACGTACACCAGGTACCACGTCTCGAGAAAATCGTCGTGAACGTAGGCCTAGGGCGCGCTAAGGACGACAAGAAGACCATCGAAACCGCTAAGAATACGCTGCGCAAGATTACAGGACAAGCACCTGTCGAAACTGTCGCTAAGAACTCTATCGCTGGCTTTAAGCTACGTGAAGGTAACATGATCGGCCTCAAGCTGACCCTGCGCGGTGCACGTATGTACGAGTTCATGGACCGACTACTTAACATCGTACTGCCGCGTTTACGCGACTTCCACGGTGTCAGCCTGAAAGCGTTTGATAAGCAAGGCAACTACAGCATTGGTCTTACTGACCAGAGCGTGTTCCCCGAGCTGACATTCGAAGAGACTACTACGCCACATGGCTTACAGGTTGTCTTCGTAATAAAGAGTCAGGACCGTGACCACAGCAAGGCGCTGTTAAGTAAATTCGGAATGCCGTTTGAAAAGGAAGGAAACTAATCATGGCTAGAAAATCAAACATCGCCCGTGATTTGAAGCGGCACAAAATGATCCAGCAGTATGCTGCCAAGCGTGCTGAACTGAAGGAACTAGGCGACTTCGAGGGCCTGGCAAAACTGCCACGCAACTCGTCACCAACCCGTTGGAAGAACCGTTGTATTGAGACCGGCCGGCCACATGCTTACATGCGCCAGTTTGGCCTTAGCCGCATTAGTTTCCGTGAACATGCAAGCAAGGGTGAAATCCCTGGTGTAACGAAAGCGAGCTGGTAATATGAGCACTACTAGTACTGACCCTATCGCCGACATGCTAACCCGAATTCGCAATGCGATCAACGTACAGAAGAATGAAGTCAGCATGCCCTACAGCAAAATCAAAGAATCTGTAGCTCGTAGCTTACAGATAAACGGCTTTCTACAAAGCGTTAGCGTGACCGAACTCAGTGTCGGTAAGCAATTACATATTGTCATTAACGCAACTGAAGAAAACGCCCGCATTACCGAGATTAAGCGTCTGAGCAAGCCAGGTCGCCGAGCTTACAGCAACGCCCGTGAAATGCCAACAATTAAGCACGGTCGTGGCATTGTTATCGTCAGTACCTCAAAGGGCCTGATGACTGGCAAGGAAGCGAAAGCTGCAGGCCTAGGCGGTGAATTAATCGCAAGTGTGTATTAAGGTTTAAGGTTTAAAGGAATAATAATATGAGTCGAGTAGGAAAACTACCAGTCGGTATACCGAGCGGCGTGACAATCACTGTCGACCCAGACACCATCACGGTGGCGGGATCGAAGGGAACACTAACGCAGTTCACTATGCCTGACATTACAGTCAAGCAAGAGGGCGATGAGATCATCGTCACTCGCGCCAACGACGAGCCAAAGGTCCGTGCCAAGCACGGCCTAATGCGCGCATTGCTCAACAACATGGTTGTTGGTGTGAGCGCTGGTTTCAGTAAGAAGCTAGAAGTCAACGGCGTTGGTTTTCGCGTAGCACTGGCCGGACAGGACCTGAAAATGCAACTTGGCTTTAGCCATGAGGTTGTGTATCACCTGCCAGCAGGCGTTACCGCTACAGTGGAGCAAACCAACATTACTATTAGCGGCGTAAGTAAGCAGCAAGTGGGCCAAGTTGCTGCCGAAATCCGTGCATTGAAGAAACCCGAACCGTACAAGGGCAAGGGTATTAAGTACGCCGGTGAGCGCATTATCCGCAAGTCGGGCAAGTCAGGAAAGGACAAGTAGATGAATAACCTTGCACTCAAGGCTAAGAATGTCGCGCTGCGCAAGCACCGCATCCGCGCAAAGGTGAGCGGTACTACTGAGCGTCCTCGCCTGAGCGTGTTCATCAGTGGTCACCACGTCAGTGCTCAAATCATTGACGACAGTAAGCACAAGACACTAGCAGCGGCCACTACCATCGGTAGTAAGGTTGCCAAAGGCACACTAACCGAAAAAGCCACTTGGATCGGTACCGAAATTGCTAGCAAAGCTAAAGCTGCCAAAGTTACACAAGTAGTATTTGACCGTGGCGGACGTATGTACCACGGTCGCATTAAAGCGCTCGCAGATGCTGCGCGCGAGAAAGGACTGGAGTTCTAGTATGGCTGGAGTTACTGCAAACACACCCAAGCCTAACACCGGCCGTCCACCTCGCCGCGATGGCAACCGTGGGCCAGCCGTTGAAGAAAAGAAAGAGTTTGACGAGCGTATCGTTCACATCGACCGCGTTGCTCGCGTTGTTAAGGGCGGTCGCCGCTTCCGCTTCCGCGCACTCGTCGTCGTTGGAGACCACAAGGGTAGGGTTGGTATTGGTATCGCTAAGGGTGCCGACGTCACTGCTGCGGTCACTAAGGCTACTGAAGTCGCTAAGAAGCACGTATACAGAATCAACCTATACAAAGGTACGCTGCCACACGATGCCGAAGGCAAAGTTAGTGGTGCACGCATCCTAGTCAAGCCAGCGAGCGCTGGTACCGGACTTATCGCCGGTGGCGTGGTCCGTACGATCCTAGAAGTAGCTGGCGTAAGCAACGTACTGAGCAAGTCACTTGGTAGTACTAACAAGGCAAACACTGCCTACGCTACTATCGACGCACTGCGAAGCCTAGAGCCAGCTAAGAACTGGGTAACGACTAAGACAGCTCCTAAGGTTGCCGCCGCTAAGAAAGCAGCCACAGAAGAAAAGCCCAAGGCCGAGAAAACACCTGCAAAGGAGACTAAGTAATGAAGTATAACGAACTGCAACCAGTCCGTAACAAGTCACCTAAGCGTGTTGGTCGCGGTATCGCCGCAGGCCAGGGTAAGACTGCTGGTCGTGGTACTAAGGGTCAAGGTTCTCGCACCGGCTCTAGTAAGCGCCCTGGATTCGAAGGTGGTCAGAACCCACTGATGCAGCGCCTTCCGAAGCTACACGGCTTCACAAGCAAGAGGGTAAAGGCCGAGAACGTCTTTACCGACCAGCTGAACAACCTCGGTAGCAAAGTAGACAGCCAGGTACTGGCTGACGAGGGCCTAATCAGCAGTCCTTACGTCCGTGTAAAATTACTGAACCGTGGTGAGCTTACCAAGGCAGTAAACGTAAGCCTGCAGGGTGCTAGTGAAAGTGCCGTCGAGACCGTACAAAAGGCCGGTGGGGAATTCAACGTCGTTCCTCGTACAGCACGTCCGATCACTCGTAAGCCAAAGTCTGAAAAATAAGCATCGTTTTCAAAGCTAAAAAAATGAGACCTCCCATGGGGTCTCATTTTTATTATGACAATAGTGATGCGTCCTATAAAGCTCTGTCTAACTACTAGTCCTTGCAGAGCTCCTAATTAGGAGTTACATATCCAAGGACATCCCCACCGGTAAAGTTGTCTTTAGCCATGCCCCCGCTGGACGTGTTGCCATATACGAAGGTAAGGGGGTTGGTAGCTACTACAATTTCAACATGCCCGCCAGGGAAATTAAACTCAGCGATATCACCAACTTTAGGTTTGTAGCCACTAGAAACAGTGTGGTAGGTAAAGCCTGGTAGATGTTCCAGACTTACTGCACTAGGCCAGTCCCACCCGTTGCGAGTTCCGTATTTGCTACTCGAACCAAAAGGACGTCCTACATTTTTATATACATAACTGACAAAGTCAGCACACCAAGACTCGCCAACATTGCCATCTGTAATCCAGCTTAACTGCGTTCGGTGACTTATAGACTGGCCGTAGGCATCCCTACCACCATTCCATATACACAATTGACGCTCGGCCTCAGATGCTACCCGCTGTCCAGCCTTGCCTGAATCACCTCCACATGTTGGCGTAGCAGCATGAGTATAGACAAGTAGCCAAACACCGACGATGGCGAACAGCACAACAAACAATAGTGGTACGATAATATGTAAGTTACCTTGCTGGCGTAGCTTCGCAGTTGGCCGGTGCGGCATGTTCATGTAGCGGATCTTTCTGTTTTACTTGGGTAAGTGCTTATGCTCACTTAACGATAGATAGCCGTCGCTTTTTTGTCAACCGTAAGCATGTAGTCAGAATATATCCCACTAGGTACGCACCGGGCTACGTCAGTGTTACGCTTTCAATAGGCGCATTGGCTGTCGGTTGAATCTCCATACGCCGCCACCAAAAGAACCAGACTACGACATAGACAAGACCGATAATCCCAAACAACCGATACGCCGCAAACACACTGTGGTGTTCTGCCAAGTACCCGAACGCGAGCCCCAGCGGTATCATCAGTGCACTAGTACCGAAGTTTATAAGTGAGAGAATGGTTGCCCGTACATCACTCGCCACCTGAGTCTGTACCAAAGCCTGAGCTTCATTCTGGACAATCCCATAAGTGAAGGTTGACAGGTAGAAGAATATGAGCCCCAGTGGAGTGCGCCAGCTGCTCATTGCAATAAACGCGATAAAGAACAGGACAATCATTAAAGGAAAGAGTTTTGAGAGGCGAGAGGCAAGGAATTGTCCAACTGCGCCAAAAAAACCATTTACCGCCATTTGCCCAGCCGCTGCCAATGGCCCCGAAACCAACCGCTATGAAATACAGGCCGGCATACTCATTGAGCGTACTGCGCAGCATACCAGCAACCAAGAGAATACTACTTAAATAGGCGAGCGTCTTATTATTGAGGATGAGTTTCGATGCCTCGCCAATATACTGCCGCAGCTTCGTCTTAGCTTCAGTTTTATGGAATATCGGTTCGCGCATACTAAGAATAACGATGATATTTAGAAGGCATATGATAGCGCTTACATAGTACGTAGACCGATAGCCGTGTGCGCGAGCCAAATAGCCGCCAAGTGGTGACGCCAGTGCGATCGCAACCATAAACACACCATAACTACCACCTTGGTGTTTTGCATACGATTTCTCCATCCCTACCTCTTTGAGGCTATCGTAAGTGATTGCCTGGTATGTACCATTCGTAAGACAGAGGTACAGTCCGTAAACTGCCGTACCGACCGTATACATAAGTAAATCGTGGCTAGCACCTGCAATCAACGAGCCGATACCTAAGGCTAGTATTCCAAGTGTAAGCGTATACTTGCGGTTCCAACGGTCAGCCAAGACACCGAACGGTACGTCAAAGAGCGTCGTGACAATAACAAGTACAACCGCGTTAACGCTTACACCAAAAGCGCTAATACCAATTCTGTACATAAAAAGCTTCTCAACCGAATACCAAAATACGAGTCCAGTCAGAAAATTCGAAATATACAGCTTCAGGATATTGTTATGCATTAGGGTGTTGGTAATATATCAGGAAGCCTGATTATCAGCCACCGCGCGACAAGTAGGCATTCTGAAATTCGGGTTCATACATCTAGTAATAGCGATACAAGACGTCGTGAGTTTGTAAAACATACTGCATTACTTTACGAACTATAGCGTCACCCTGTATACTCATATAAGATTTTAGACTTATGAAAAGGGACAAGAGGTGAACTGGAAGATTATTGGCCGCTCGCTGGGGCATGCAGATATGCGCAAACGCATCTTTGCTGTACTTGGCATACTACTCGTATATCGTATTTTGGCTCATGTGCCGATACCGTTAAGCAACCCGGAGACACTCCGGCAGGTACTGCAGAACTTATTCAATAGCAATACACCGCAGCTCTTGAGCTTCATTAACATCCTGTCCGGCGGCGCATTGGCGAACTTCTCTATCATGATCGCCGGCATGGGACCGTACATTAATGCCAGCATTATCATGCAGCTACTGACTAAGGCTATTCCGAAACTCGAAGCATTACACAAAGAGGGCGAGTCAGGCCAGAAGAAAATTAACCAGTACACCCGCCTCTTGACATTCCCGTTAGCAATCGTCCAAAGTATCGGCGCCATTTACTTGGTCCGTCAACAGGCTGAGCAGATTGGTGGCATCGGTAACATTACCGCCAACACATCTATATGGCAGTGGGCGTTAATGGTTGCCGCACTGACAGGTGGCTCTATGCTCCTTATGTGGCTCGGTGAGCTTGTAACGGAACAATCAGTTGGTAACGGTATATCACTTATTATTACCGTGGGTATCGTAAGTAGCCTGCCTGCTACTGTTAGTAGTATTGCTAGCAGTATTTACGACAAGACGGATAAGTGGCACCTCTTTGGTAAGACCTTACCAATTAACGAAAGTGCATTCTGGTATGGCCTGGCCATTTTGGCGGTAGTACTTGTAATAACCTGGATGGTGGTTATGCTCAACGAGGCGGCCAGACGTATTACCATAAATTACGCCAAACGTGTACAGGGCAATCGTGCTTACGGCGGCGTTACGACCATCCTGCCAGTAAAGCTTATTACGGCCGGTGTGGTGCCGATTATCTTCGCCGTAGCTTTCCTGAGCGTACCAAGCTTTGTGGGACAGATCCTCACCTCAAACCATAACACGCATCTCCAACACCTGGGCACTCACTTAGTTACGTGGTTCCAGACTCCTTCCGCAACAACCTTTGCCGCTGGTGGTTGGGAACCGTACATCTACCCAGTTACGTACTTCCTGCTAGTATTTGTCTTTACGTTCTTCTACACGAGCGTAACGTTCAACAGTAAAGAGATTGCCGAAAACCTACAGAAACAGGGTGGCTTCATAGAAGGAATACGCAGCGGTCTACAAACCGAGAAGTACCTGGGCCGCACCGTGAACCGTCTGACACTCTTTGGTGCTTTAGCACTTGGACTGCTGGCGTTACTACCAATAGTCGGGCAGATATTCCTAGATACGAACATCGCTATCGGCGGTACCAGTATTCTTATCTTGGTATCCGTGTCACTTGAAACCCTGCGCGCTATAGAGTCACGTGCCCTCATGGTCACCTACGACCAATACGAGAGCGAAGACTTCTTCTACGACAGTTCCGCTGGTGAAGAGAGCGGTGCGGTTACTGGGCGACGATTACGCTTTTTGCCGGGTCACAAGAAACCAACGGCGCCCAAGAACTAGTTCTCGGCTAAGGTTGCGCCACGTGCTATAGCCGCTTATGCTAGAACTATGAAACAGTCAGCCCACTTACTCGCTGCGACAAAACGGTTCGACCCAATGACAGTCGTGGGTTTCCTGCTACCTATAGCACTTGCCACACTCATTGGATTAGCTATCTACGCACACTCTAAGCCTATCCAGTCAGCCGTCACACAGACAACAGACCCTTCGGGTGGTGTTACCGCCACGGCACCAGCAGAGCCACCTACGGCGGCTGAGGTCGCGACTGCCGATCAGGCAATTCTAGGATACTGTGATAACGACTTGCGCCAAGACACGAGCTGTACGCTCGTGCCAAATAGCAACGTAACCGCACCGGGGTTCGTCGAATCAGGCTTGAAGCTGAGCGGTACGTTCGCAACCGATGGTGCCAGTCCTGTAGGACTAGCGCTAGCCAAGGGCAGTGGTACTTCATGGTCAGTTATCTGGGTCGGACAGACTTGTATACCGCAGGATACAGCCACTCAGAACGCGGTCCCCAGCTCACTCAACATCTGTTCTTCCTGACCTGTGGATAACCAGAGAACGTTCTATCTGTTTTACAGATATTTTACCTCTTTACAGACTGTGGTAAATACTGCTATAATTAACTCTTGTTATATTTATGGCAGCGAGTAAAGAAGTAATCGAATTGACCGGAACAATCGTAGAGACCCTTCCGGGTACTCAATTTCGAGTAGAACTTGAAAACGGCCACAAAATTATAGCTCATGTCGCAGGCAAGATGCGGAAACATTTTATCCGTATTGTGCCGGGCGATAGCGTGACGGTCGAGTTGACCCCTTACGATCTCAGTAAGGGCAGAATCACCTACCGCAAAGGTTAGTATCATAAATATAATGCAGTGTGTTATTGCAGTAAAGGAGCAATGATCCGCATGAAAGTGCGTGCAAGCGTTAAAAAGATCAGTCCCGACGACAAAATCGTGCGTCGTAAGGGCCGTATTTACGTAATCAACAAGTTTAAGCCAAAGCACAAGCAGAGGCAGGGTTAGAGTATGGCACGAATTTCTGGAGTAACTATCCCCAATGAGAAGCAGATCTGGGTTGCGCTGACGTATGTCTACGGCATCGGCCCTAAGACTGCAGACGACATCCTGGTCGCCGCAAGCGTCGAGCGTACAGTCCGAGCTAAGGACTTAACTGATGGCGAAGTATCGCGCATCCAGGATTACATCAATGAGCACCTGACCGTTGAAGGTGAGCTGCAGCGTGTTGTCAATGGCAACATCAAGCGCTTGAAGGACATTAAGGCCTACCGTGGTCTGCGCCACGCAGCAAGCCTGCCCTCACGCGGCCAGCGCACAAAGACTAATGCCCGTACTCGCCGTGGCCGCAAGGTAACTGTCGGCGGTACTGCTAAGAAGGTAGCTAGCAAGACCTAAGGTATAAGACTATGGCAGATACATCTACAACTACAACTAAGAAGAAAAAAGCCAAGCGCAGTGTTGCCGCAGGCCAGCTGCACGTACAGGCTACGTTTAATAACACAATCATCACATTGACCGACGCTCAGGGCGGCGCACTTGCTGCCTGCAGTGCCGGTGCATGTGGCTTCCGTGGCTCTAAGAAGGGCACGGCATATGCAGCTCAAGTTGCCGCCGAGAAGGCTGGCGCAGCTGCAAAGCAACTCTACGGACTAAGTAAAGTCGACGCCTACATCAAGGGCGTAGGCCTTGGCCGTGACGCTGCTGTCCGCGCCATGCAAACGGTCGGCATCAACGTTGAAAGCATTACCGATGTAACCGGCGTGCCGCACGGCGGCGTACGCCCTAAGAAAGCACGGAGGGTCTAGGTCATGGCACGAGACACCCGCTCTATTGTCAAACTATCCCGCCGCGAAGGTTACGCGCTACACCCTAAGGCCCACAAGGCACTGGCCAAGCGCACTACACCTCCCGGCCAGGCAGCTAATGCCCGCATACGTAACAAGCCAAGCCAGTACGCTTTGCAGTTACGTGAGAAGCAAAAGGTCAAGCGCCTGTACGGTCTGCTTGAGAAGCAGTTTAGCAACCTCATGGCTGAGGCTAGCCGAACACAAGGCCAGTCTGGTGGCACACTACTCCAGTATTTGGAGCGCCGTATGGACAACGCCGTTTACCGCGCCGGATTTGCACCTTCCCGACGTGCCGCCCGCCAGCTAGTGACCCACGGCCACTTCATGCTGAACGGCCGTCGTGTCGACATCCCATCTATTCGCATGCGTATCGGTGATGAGATCACGCTACGTGAGCACAGCAAGGGTACTGAGTACTTCAAGAAATTGGACGACATCAGCCCGGCTCCGTCAACTATTCCTGCTTGGCTGAAAGTTGACCGCAAAAAGACCGCTGTTTCTGTAACCAACCTGCCAGTGCGCGACGACGCCGAGCCGGAAATCAATGAGCAATTAATCGTCGAATATTACTCACGCTAATAGGGAAGGACAAAGCGAGAATACTATGTCAAAAATGATTCACACCCCAGGACTCGTAGCCGTTGATGACCACAGCGCTACAAGTAGCACCTTTGTGATCGAGCCCCTGCAAAGTGGCTACGGCATGACGCTTGGTAACTCCCTGCGCCGCGTACTGCTCAGCAGTATCGCCGGTGCTGGCGTAACCAGCTTCAAGATCGAAGGCGCAACCCACGAGTTCACGACTGTTAAGGGCGTCAAAGAAGATGTCGTTGCTATTATGCTCAACCTGAAACTGCTACGCTTCCGCGTATACGGTGACGAGCCGCAAACACTGCGCATCGTCAAAAAGGGCAAGGGCGCAGTTACCGGCAAAGACATCCAGGGCAACGCTGATGTCGAAGTTGTTAACACTGACCAGCTCATCGCCACTATCGACGATGACAAAACTACACTGACTATCGACCTCGTGGTTGACACTGGCCGTGGTTACCGCCCGATTGAAGAGAGCACTGCTAAGAAGCAGAGCGATTTCATCGCGCTTGACACCATCTTTAGCCCAGTGCTGCGCGTACGTTACAAGGTAGATAAGACGCGTGTTGGTCAGGTTACTGACCTCGACCGCCTCAGCATTACCATCGACACCGACGGTACCATTACGTCACGCGACGCATTCGAAGAAGGTGCTGCCATCTTGGTTAATCAGTACACTGCGCTGGCCGGCAAAACCCGCGTTGCTGCACACGAAACCAATGACACTGGCATACAAAGCAGCGTACTCGGAGCCACAACTGGCGATGAGTCATCTCTCCTTGGCACGTCGATCGAAGATTTAAATCTAACCGCCCGCACCACGAATGCGTTGGTTAACAACGACATTCACACAGTGCAGGATCTGTTCTCACTGAGCGATGCAGAACTGCGTGACCTTAAAGGTTTTGGCAGCAAAGCACTCGACGAAGTTAAGGAAAAGATTGCGGAGTTGGAGCTGTAACTATGCATCGTCACGGATATAAAGGAACTAAGTTCCATCGTGAACGCGACCAGCGCGAAGCCCTAGTAAAGGGCCTCGCTGAGTCGCTCATCATCCACGAGTCTATCGAAACCACATTGCCAAAAGCCAAGGCTGTCGTACCCTACGTCGAGAAGCTCATCACTAAAGCTAAGAAGGGTGACTTACACAACCGCCGTCAGGTTCTTGCGAGCCTACAGCAAGTAAGCACTGCTCACAAGCTCGTCGATGAGATCGCACCAAAGCTCGGTGCTCGCAATAGCGGTTACTTCCGCATCAAGCGCACAACAATGCGCCGCGGTGATAACGCTGAAATGGCCCGGATCAGCTTTGTAGATGACCTCAAAGAAGCTCCAGTCGCCAAGAGCGCTGCGGCCGAGAAGCCAAAGGCCGAAGCTAAGAAGCCTGCCAGTAAGACCGAAAAGGTACCTGCAAAGGAGGCTAAATAATGAAGACTTTTAGCGCTAAACCATCCGATGTTACCCGCAAGTGGTACGTCATTGACGCATCACAAGCGCCACTTGGCCGTACTGCTACGCTGATAGCAACACTACTGACCGGCAAGGGTAAGCCACAATTTACCCAGCACATCGACACCGGTGATTTTGTCGTCGTCATTAACGCTGCAAACGTTAAGGTAACCGGCAACAAGATGGAAGACAAGATGTACTACCGTCACAGCGGTTACCCTGGTGGTCTCAAAGAAGCTAGCTTGAAGGAAGTGCTTGAGCGCACTCCTGATCGTGCTTTGTATGAAGCCGTCCGCGGTATGCTGCCGGTAAACAAGTTGCGTGACGCACGCCTGGCCCGCCTGAAGATTCACGCTGGCGGTGAGCACAACCACGCTGCACAAAAGCCGGAACCGATTGCGGTGAAAGTGAAAGGAACTAAATAATGGCTGAAACCAAAGCACAGAACTACTACTATGCCCTTGGTCGTCGTAAGAGAGCCACTGCACGTGTCCGCGTACAGAAGGGTAAAGGCAACATTGTCGTAAACGGCAAAGCAGCTGCAGAGTACTTGGCTGAGAGCAAAGCATTCATGACTGAGCTACAAAAGCCCTTTGCTACGCTAGAGCTGCCAGTAAGCGACTACGACGTTTCTGTCGTAGTAAGCGGTGGCGGCCACGCTGGTCAAGTTGATGCGATTCGTCTTGGCATTGCCAAAGCGTTAATTGAATTCAACGCCGACTACAAGGCCACGCTAAAGCGCGCCGACTTACTGAGTCGTGACCCGCGCGAGCGCGAGCGCAAGAAGTTCGGTTTGCGTGGTGCACGCAAACAGCGCCAGTTCACAAAGCGTTAGTGTTATACTGCGAGAAGTTCAATGAACCGACTCGCTTCACTTACAGCTTTTAAAAAATCACTGCTAGGCCTACTAGCAGTGATTTTGCTTTTGGGTCTACTTTGCCTATACCATCCATTTCGTCGGGAAGTGCGTATAGTGACCCAGACCACGACTGCGCACCTATATGCCAGTCCAACGATACCGTTCCCAGCTATCCCCACGGCAAGTTTGACGCCAGTACAGCAACGGATCGTAGCGCTAAGCCGCCAGGAATACGCCAAGAAGCCAGTGAGCTACGACGCTACCGTCTTAACATACACACAGGGCGTTAGCGAACCCTGGTGTGCTGACTTTGCCAGTTGGATCTTCGAGCAAGTAGGTCAACCGTTTGATAATCCAAATTCCGGCAGTTGGCGCATTCCTGGTGTCTATACATTGCAGGCCTACTTCCAAGCAGAGCATGACTACCACATAGCAGGGACGTATGTGCCCAAAACGGGCGATGTGGCCATTTACCACACCGGTGAAGGACACACGAACATCGTACTTAGCGTACACGGTAACGAAATGACTACCATCGGTGGCAACGAGACCGGACATCTGCGTATCGAAACACAGTCCTACACAAAAGGCGTAGATGGACTAGACGGATTCGGCGTTCTCGTGAGCGAGAAGTCTGCTCATTGACAAACTATAACTACACGCGGTACCCTAGTAGGCATGTCCGCTAAGACACTGAACAACCAGTATTGGTTTACCGACACGAATCGTGGCGGTCTGTTCTGTGCGCTCTAGCAAATCTCGAACCTATTGAAGAAACCGCCACCAAGGCGGTTTTTAATTAATAAGAAAATAGGGAGACAATAAGATGTCAGAACATGCACCAAGCTTACAGTACAGTAAGGGGCGAAACCTAGTACATAACCCCACAGATAATGCACCGCATACGACGCGTATTATCCGTTGTCTGGGTAATTTCGCGGCAAGCACGCAACCCGAGGATCGAGCAGGCAAAGGTAGTTGCAATAGAGTTGTAGTTGAGTACGGACCACACATCGCAGAAACCCATCATCGACAAGGCATACCTGAAGAAGCTATGAAGCTAGCCTTGGAATCTGGCGCAGTCCTAGTCGACGCGTTATGCGATCATCACGGTGGCAGTACGTACAACCGCCATGCGCCACTTATGCCGCTAACAGAGAGGGATGCGGTATAATAAAACCAATGACTAAACCAGTAATTTTAACCGGGTTACGGGCGAACAACGACTTACACATTGGCAACTATTTCGGAGCACTACTGCCCCTGATAGATATGGCAAAGAATCATGCCGATGAGTATGAGATTAACCTGTTCGTGCCTGATCTTCATAGCTTTACAACGCCGATTGATCACAGTCAATTATACGGACAGATCATGCATAACCTGCGTCTATATGTCGCTTCTGGCCTGCCGCTTGACCACCCCAACATACATATTTACCGCCAGAGTTACGTTCCCGCTCACAGCGAGCTTACGTGGATCCTAGACAATTTCACCGGTTTCGGCGAAATGAGTCGCATGACACAGTTCAAAGACAAGTCTGCCAAACTGGCTGCTGACCGCGTAAGCGTCGGCTTGTTTAATTACCCCGTACTAATGGCAGCCGACATTCTATTGTACGGCGCGAGTTACGTGCCAGTTGGCGATGACCAGACGCAACACCTCGAGTTTGCACGAGACATCGCTGAGCGCATGAACAATCAGTTCGGTGAGTTGTTTACCATACCTAAGCCAGTCAAAGAGCAGCATGAATTCTTTGGTAAGGATCAGGGACTACGTATTAAAGACCTAATGGATCCAAGCAAGAAGATGAGCAAGAGCGATGAGAATGGTAAGGGTGTCATCTTCTTAGGCGATAGTCCCGAAGCGGCCGCCAAGAAAATTCACAGCGCAACTACCGATAGCTTTGGCAAGATTGACACTGAGAATCAGGATCAGCCAGGCATACGTAACCTCATGCAGATTTTTTCACTGGCCAGTGGGCACTCCTTAGAAGAAATCACGAAGCGCTACACAGGACACACTAAGTACGGTGAGCTAAAGATAGATGTCGCCGTATCAATATCGGAATTCCTACACGAGTTTCAGGAACGCTTTGCTCAGGTCGACGAAGCACAGCTGATGGCGAAGCTAGAGCAGGATGAATACGAAATGAACGAGCGTGCAAACGCCACACTTTCCCGCGTACAACGGGCCGTTGGCTTGCGTCCCAAGAAATCCAACGACAATCGACGAGCAGGTGGTGTCTCGAAGCCAAAAATAATTAGCTTTGACGATTTCGCCAAAGTTGATATTCGTGTCGGCACGGTTCTTGCAGCAGAAAAGGTGGACGGCAGCGACAAGCTTATCAGACTGCACATAGATATAGGAAACGAAGAGCGACAGATACTAACCGGCATGCAGGCATATTATCAGCCTGAGGATTTCGTAGGTAAGCAAGTACCAGTACTAGTCAACCTTGCTGCACGTACCATGATGGGTGAGGAAAGCCAGGGTATGTTAGTAGCCATTCAAGGTGAGGACGGACCAGTATTCTTAACTCCTGACAAGCCATTAAAAAACGGGTCACGCCTAGAATAGAGAGCGGTCTTAAATAATATGCCAAATTTAGAAATAAGCAGAGCACAGCGACTGGATCAGAAAGTCGTAGAGCTAATACCTGACCTCAGTCGAGGCTTCGCCTCTCGCTTAATCGAGGAAGGGAAGGTGCGCGTAAACGATACAGTGCAGACCAAGGCCGGTTACAAGCTTCGCAGCGACGATCAAGTGACCGTGGACTACGATATCTCACAATTAGCAGAAATTCCCGACATCGATCTACCGATACTATACGAGGACGACGACTGTGTAGTTATTAACAAGCCAGTCGGAGTCTTAAGCCATAGTAAAGGCGCATTCAATCCCGAAGCGACCGTAGCGACATGGCTGCGGAGCCGTTTACGAGGCCTTGAGGGCGAACGTGGCGGTATTGTACACCGACTGGATAGAGCAACTGACGGCGTCATGATCTGTGCCAAAACGCCAGAAGCACTCAGTTGGCTACAGAAGCAATTCGCCACTCGTAACGTTAAGAAAACCTACGCAGCCGTAGTGCAAGGCAGTATGAGCCCTGAAGAGGCTATCATAGAGATGCCAATCGGTCGCAACCCCAAAGCGCCAGCCACTTTTCGTGTGGATACCCAAGGTAAATACGCAAAGACCGCGTACAGAACCGTCGCTACTAATGAAAAGTACGCTCTGTTAGAACTAAAGCCTGAGACCGGCCGCACACATCAGCTACGTGTACACCTTAGCCACTTTCACCATCCCATTGTAGGCGATACGTTCTATGGCGGTGAGCCAGCCGAACGGCTGTATCTGCATGCCGAATCACTCGAGATCACCATTCCAAAGGGACACGAGCGCAAGGTATTTACGGCACCTGTGCCTCCCGAGTTCAAAGAGCGCGTCGCGTGAACGTAGCAGGTGTAGTATTACACGAGACGGCGGAGACGCAACTGAACAGCTTCCTCGACGCCCCAACCCACGCCTTACTGCTCGCCGGTCCAACCGGCAGTGGCAAAACACACGTAGCGGCTAGCCTTGCTATGCAGCTCCTTGACACCGTGGAGCTCGAAAGTCATGCCTATTACCGTGTCATCGCGCCAGAAAAGAGCAGTATAGCCATTGAACAAGTTCGTGAACTTATTAGTTTCTTCCGACTCAAAGTGCCGGGAACGGCAACGATCAAGCGTGTCGCCATAATCCAGGACGCCGATGCTATGGGCGGCGAGGCGCAAAACGCCTTATTAAAGTTACTCGAGGAACCGCCAACCGATTCAGTGCTAGTACTCACGAGCTCACAGCCACAGAGCCTATTACCCACTATCCGCTCACGCGTACAACTAGTACAACTCGCGAGTCCCGGTGCAGAAGCACTGACAGAGCACTTTACAGCGCTCGGATATGACGGTTCCGCTATTACCAGCGCGCTTTTGCGTGCCGGCACGAACATAGCCGAAGCCACCCGATTGTTAGCTGAGGGGCCAGATGCCAGCAGCTCCACTATAGACCTGGTGAAACAGGTACTTGGCGGCACAAGCTATGACCGGCTTCTACTAGTAGACGGACTAGCTAAGCAGAAGGATGCGACCACAGCATTCGTGAGCACGCTCACTACAATTGCTATGGCCAGCCTCGAGTCAGCCGCCCGCAAAGGAGGTGCAAATGTACACCGATGGCAGTCGGTATTAGAAGCTGCGCACACCGCACAAGACGCGCTTGATCATAGTGGTAATGCAAAGCTAGTACTGACAGAGCTTATGCTCGCTATGTGAGATATGCTACAATAGAATAACCAATATGTATGAGTTACTAATTGTTGTGGTCTTTGGCGCCCTAGCCATCGCGAGTACTAAAATGCACGATGACGATCTCAACGACATCTCGCGCAGAGTTGGAGACCGCATGGGCAAGCTATGGGATATTGCGCATCAAGGCATGCGCGAGAACCGTTTCCTACGTGCTGAAAAGGCTCTGCTAACAATCCTGAAGATCGACGAAAAGAACGCCGCCGCATATAACCGTCTCGGCATCCTCTACGCTAAACAGAAGGAATATCGCGATGCCATCGAATGTTTTGAAATCGCCAGCTCCATAGAAGCCACACCCTCAAGTTTGCATAACTTGGGGCTTATTTATTACGAAACGGAAAACTACGAGAAGGCGGGCATCGCCTTTGAAGCAGCACTGAACCTAGAAGAAAACCTGGCCGCCCGCCACGTTGCTTACGCCAAGGTAAACGAGAAGCTTGGCAACGAGAAGCTGATGTTTGAGTCGCTCAAGCGGGCCGTAGAGCTAGAGCCAAATAAAGAGACGTACACACTGCTCATGCAGGCATACGAAGAGCGGGGCATGCAGGCCGACGCCGACATGATTGGTGAGAAACTTAAGCGCCTTATAGTACCAGCAGGACGGCCGAAGCGTATCCTCCGCCCACGTCGAGTCGTTATTTAGTATTCTTCTCGGACTATACGTATAGACGTGCTACTTGGAGGCGTCGCTATGGCCAAAGTTAAAATCCTATCTCAAGATATGGATTTTTGCCGATAATTCCTTCTTTAATGACTTGTTCAAAATGGTCAATAATATCTTTTGGCAGGTTGTTCAGTTCAGCCCATACTAGTTCGCTGCATTTATCAGGCTCTGCATTGCTAAACATATAGTCCTTGTCACGGATCACGAATTCATACGCTACGTACTCAGTAGGTGACGTGTTTCGCGCTGCTACACATACAAATTCTAGATCCTCTCGCCTTACGCTTACCCCTAGCTCTTCCTGGATCTCTCTTGTTATAGCGATGACTGGCGTCTCACCTTTCTCTACGTGACCGCCAGGTGGACATAGATAGCCATCCATCCACCCAGTATTCGTACGCCTCCCTAGTAATACTCTAGAGCCACTAATGATAAATACATTAACTGAAGGGGCGACAAGGTGCTTCATGCAGTTATCATAGCAAACAAAAGGCACTTCGGTTGAAGTACTTTAATCATAAACTTTGTGGTGTAGCGTTGTATACGTAGTAGGACTATTTTGCGCTGGCCTGTGTGATGATCCGTTTATCTATTGAGTCTTAAACCCGTATGCCTCTGTCTCATTTAATAGCCAATCTCTAGGTAGCGGCTGCCTTTGACATAGCCATCGATGATGATCGTTCGGAATACATCGTGGACGTCCAAGGGCAAATTATCTGTAGTACACCATACAAGCTCAGAACACTTATCAGGTTCCATGTTAGTGGGCGTTTCGCTGTCTCGCAATATAGCGCAAAACTCCGCGTTAACATTTTCGTGATTTGTGCGTATATATGCTACCGCAAAAAGAGTTACTCTACCTGGTGTGATTGCGAGCCCTAACTCTTCCTTTAATTCTCTGATGGCCGCCTCAGAGGCAGTTTCGCCCTCTTCTAGGTGGCCACCTGGAAGACAGAGCATGCCGCCTGCCCAACTAGTGTTACTTCGCCTCTGAAGCAATATCTTACTATCTTTGACCAAGGCTATATTAACACCAGCGAGTCGTGGGTGATGATCCATGATTGTATGATAACAAAAGACTCTCAGTTGCCCGAGAGTCTTTTAAACATAATCTATTTGGTGCAGGGAGAGGGATTCGAACCCCCGAACTCGTAGAGGGCAGATTTACAGTCTGCTGTGTTTAACCACTTCACTATCCCTGCATAGTAGCTTTGAATCCGTCATAATTGACCGATTCTATGCTTAACAACGCGCTTTGCTTCGTCAGCATAGTGCTAGTATACCAAATACGTATTGTTAAGGTATTGGAGCCGCCTGTCGGATTCGAACCGACGACATTTAGTTTACAAAACTAACGCTCTAACCAACTGAGCTAAGGCGGCATCACTGTGTGTTACAGAGAGAAAGTGTAGCAAAAACAGAGATAATTTGCTAGTATTATCTGGAAGAAATGAATTGCCGTCTTAGCTCAGTGGTAGAGCACTTCCATGGTAAGGAAGGGGTCTCGGGTTCAAATCCCGAAGACGGCTCCAAATAGTCCATAGACTCCGATGTTAAGTCGGAGTTTTCATTTTCTTGTGGATAAGTTTAAAAAGTAGTTGACATGAAACCATTAGCATAATAAGATCATTGTATAAGTGTAAATCCAAAAGAAATACGCTTGAGGAAAAAATATTTCGTTCTTGCAAGAGGAAATGCAAAAATGCCAGTCTGATCAACTGGTATTTTTGTTTTATAGATGCATATAAACCTCTGATTTATAGTTTACAAAACCATCCACATCTGTTAAACTAACGGGGATATGGCGAAAAAAGGCGACAAGCGCAAGCTAGTAGGACTCGTGAGTGAAGAGTCTGGCGAGCGCATATACTACACAAGCAAGAACACTATGAATACTACCGAGAAGCTTAGTCTTCGGAAGTACTCACCCAAACTGCGAAAGCATGTCCTCTTCGTAGAGACCAAGAAGAATCTTGGCCGCAACGAAGTCAAGCCACGCAAGCACTAAAGTATCAACTTGCTAGACGAAAAACACCCGGGATCCCGGGTGTTTTTATATACCTATACATTTTCGACTATTACCCTTAGTACGTACTACCGCCTACGCCGGCTTTAGTTCTGCAGATCAAGTAGAGTATTAATAAGCTCCGCGTGGCTCCAGACGAGCGGCGTCACGCCAACAGGTGAGCTATCAATAGGGCTTACTTGCTCGCTTAACGCGCCGCTCGATACAGCGCGCTGGAGCACCCAGTCTATGAGCTCCTCAGCATCAGGATTGCGAGCTAGTTGCTGGTAGTACTGTGCGACCCATAAGGTCGTTACGAACCACGGATTCCCTAAGTATGCTGGATCGGTGGCGAAGTATGTATCGTTCTCATAGCGCGGCATACCGCCTGATGGTGACTTGTTAAGTAACGTGTCTTCAAGTGCCTTAAATGTACTCCGAATATCTCTACTGCCGAAAGCTTTGGTAGCGAACATCAGAGGACCATATGCACTGCTGATATCAAGGACCTCGTCAAACTGCAGTGTGCCATCATCCTGCAACAAATAGCCCTTACGGAAAGCACCACGCTTTTCGTCAAAGAACACATGACAGTTTTCAGCGATTTCAGCTGCCACATCGCGCCAACGAGCAGCGTCGTCGGGGAATTCCAGAACCTCCGCTAGGTCAGCCGCGGTAAGTAGCGCGCGATATACAACGGCCGTTGTATAGGTACTAGTTAGGAACTTCTCTTCCCACAGATCGTAGCTTGCATGGGGCAGCTTAGTCGCTGTATCACGGAAGTCCGCTAGAAAATTGGCCGCCGGCTGTATGAAGGTAGCATACATACTCTGTATGAACTCATAGTCTTTACTGGCTTCAAAATACTCACCAAGCATGTGAATTACTATGGCCGTCTCATCTTCCTGTATAGCTCGTTCGCTGTGGTTGCCGTGTATCAATGGGTGCCAGGTACTGCCAATAGAGCGGTCCGGCTGGTACTTATGCGCCAGATAGCCTTCTGGGTCGATGATGTCCCTACAGAAGCTAAAGAAACGCTTGGGCTCATCAAAAATACCAAGACGTATGAGTGGCCACATTGCGTATGCGCCATCACGTGGCCATACATAGCTGTAGTAGTCACGACCGTAGTTGTAAATTGACGAGTCGCAACTGGCAATAATACCGCCACGGTGGTCAGTGTGAGCCTTTATAATAAGCAACGATTTCTTAATAGCCACCGCGTGAGATTCTGGTAGTCCTTGTAGCCGCCCTACAGTTGGCTCAAACCAATTACGCCAATACTCTTTCAGCTGACCCAATCTGAACGAAAGACCGGATTGGAGTAGCTGTTCATGGATTTTCTCGGCATTATACTGTGCATCTGCTGCCGCAATCCAGTAGTCCACAAGCTGGCTGGACTCGGGTGAAAGGCTTATCGAGCAGCGTAGGGTAGAGTCCACACCGCCGTGCTCTACGGGATTACCACTAAGCTCGCCGTCTTCGGCGTCACGCCAGGTACCCTCTTTGCCTTCGATACCATAGCCACCAACCGAGTATTGGTCCAGGCCAGTACCGTCGACACCATGTGCATAGATAATAAGGCTGCAGCGTCCCTTGTAGTCAAGAATGTAGTTTCCGTCAGGTACATACAGTGCCGTGTCACCGCGACCGGCACGCGAGATCTGGAATACCTGGTGAAAGAAGATACGCACCTGACGCTCCTTATCGGCCAGGTTGCGGATACCGACCTGACGACAAAACGCGTTAAATTCATGGTCAACGAAATCGTGGAACGTCAGCTCTAATTGCAATTCCTCGCTGCGCATGATCACACGACTTATGAGCGCCTCGCTCTCTAGATCGACCGTCGTGTCCCAGTCTTCGCTATCAACCCAGGAAAACACACCATCCACCCATATACCTACTTTGTGAGGTAGGCTGCGAGCGGTAGTGAGGTTATCAAGTCCGACATATGGGTAATAGAAGTCATGCACCTGACCTGACTCATCGAGACCAACGGTTAAACTACCGTTACCGAGAATTACCGGTCGGCCCATACTACTGGTCGCCCCACATGTTACCCACCATAAGCATTAGTATTAAACGAGAGTGCCTTTCTCTGCAAGTCGGAATTTCAAATCGTGATAGGCATTCATGAAGTTCATGTACGCTTCGTACGGCGTGTCATATGGACTGAAGTAAGCGTGGATATCGCCATCGTTAAACCACTTGGTACACATGTAATAGAAGTGGTCGCTGGCTGTGAGCCGACGCCAATCTTCAATGAGATGCAGGTCGCCACTGCTCAGGATATGGTCTTGTAGGCCATAGAGCGCCTCTATCGCACTCGTCTGCATGCTATTACCGAGCCAAGCACTCAGGTCGCGCTCGGTATCAGCCCAGGTTATAGTGTGCGGTACGTCTACTTGGTCGACTGGCTCAAAGGCCTCTGCCGCCTCGCTTACCGTCATAAAGGTGTGGTGTTTATTCTTGAGCCATTCCTTAGGCAGGTGCGTCAGAAAATCAAAGATGCCGGTCTCGCCCCATTGGTGTTCACCGAAGGTTTCATAGTCCATGAATAGATCAAAGTTCGTCACGCCTTGCTCGTCTCCAAGCCAACGGGCAAATTTGTCAGCCGTGAGCGGCCATATCGGCGAACTACGGTCACCAAAACGGAAGGCAATGTCGTCACTCAGACGATAGTTCTTCATGAGTAAGCGAATATTCTCAGTGTATGCCGGACGATAGACATAGTTCGGACTACGCCAGCCGAGTACCGGATCCCAGCCTTCGGTCAAAATAGCTTTATAGCCTGCTTTGTCGGCCCAGTAGGCGACATCATTGTTATAGCTGAACTCTGTATTACGGAACGACGTTGGTGTCTGTCCGAAGACTTCCTTAATCTTATCGGCGTGCATACGTACTTGCGCTTCAAACTCAGAGCGAGAGTAGAAAAAGGCTAGGCTGTGGTGGTATGTCTCTCCGACAATCTCTACACGTCCGGTCTTGACCAACTCTTGGAATGACTTGAGAGCCTCAGGCGCAGATCGTTCAAGCTGCTCAATAATAGTACCTGTGATACTGAGTGAAACCTTAAACTCAGGGTGCTCGTGCAGCATTTGCAGCAAACGTGCGTTAGTAGGCAAGTACGACTTTTCGGCAACCTTCTGGGCGATACGTTCGTTGCTTGTCTGTGAGTTATAGTCAGTGTCGAAATAGTTATGATTCACACCGGCATCAAAGACAGTATAGTGCCTGATACGAAACGGCTGATGCACATGTAAATAGAGAACGATCGCTTTTTTGTCGCTCATACGGATGCTCCTGCAAGATGTTCATTGTACATGTTAGC
>Ga0302315_10001603_pt1 | contig 22637 bp, 22 predicted proteins | sample III_Palsa_N3_1_FD_200532 | JGI IMG/M metagenome (GOLD analysis project Ga0302315, IMG submission 200532) | Peat permafrost microbial communities from Stordalen Mire near Abisko, Sweden - III_Palsa_N3_1 | ecosystem: Environmental > Terrestrial > Soil > Palsa > Peat permafrost | place: Sweden...
AATGCTGAAATTATGATTGACGGCGCAGTAGGAAATTCGGTTGCTGCCATTACCCCCCAGCCTCCACCAATAACAGCCGAAGCTAAAAAAGATTCCGCACCATTAAATGAAATGGTGGCTTTAGGTTATGCTGCACAAAAAAAGGCCATGCTTAACAGCAGTGTTGCTGCTATAAGTTTGGGCATACCCAAAGGCAACGTAGTAAAAGGCCTGGTTAAGGATGCTTCCGGGCCGCTGCCAGGCGCAACCATAAAGATAAAAGGTACCAATACTATTGCCCAAACTGATGTAAACGGCAGGTTTAGGCTAAACGCCGTGCCTGATAATTCGGTGCTGGTACTGAACTTTGTGGGTTATGAGCCGAAAGAAGTAACCGTAAATAAACGGGACTCGTTAGTTATTGCGATGGTGCCGGACAGTAAATCGTTAAACGAGGTAACGGTAGTATCTATAGGCTATGGTGCTAAAAAAACCAACGACGATGATGATGCGGAACAATATTTGGCCGCGCATCCCGCTAACGGCTGGAGTGCGTTTAAAAAGTATTTAAAGGACAAGGCCGTATCGCCCGATGGGAAAAATGGTACGGTTAAGCTATCGTTTATGGTTAATGCTGATAATTCGATCAGTGATTTTAAAATAATAAACAGCGTAAGCGCCAAAACTGATAGCGCGGCTATTGAATTGGTAGAAGATGGCGACGATTGGATAACCAATACCAACAACAAACCTGAAAAAGTAAAAGTGAAAGTGAAGTTTGAGGCGAAGAAGTAACTTCTTATGTCAATTGTTCGCGATAACGCAGCAATCTCGTAGCTATATATCAAATAAGCACAGCTACGAGATTGCTTCACGACCCTATTCCGGCCACACAGCCCCGGTACGCAATGAGGTGGTATAACAACTCTTCTTTAAAGCATCTTCTTGGCCTGCTCGGCAAACGAGAATACCTTGCGCATGGTTGGGGTTGAGCGTGCGCTGATGTTTTTGCGTATGTTAAGCTCTTCCTGCGCTATCATAACAAAAATACCATCAATAGCCCTTTGGGTGGCATAATCTGAAATATCCGGATCGATGTGGGAAACAAAAGGCAATTTATTATAGGCCTTTGCGGCATCTCCATAATATTTGGTAGCGCCAACTTTATTTAAGCTAACTTGAATAACGGGCTTAAACCTGGCTATGAGCGCTACGGTTGTAGTCCGTTTAAAGTATTGAGTGGCGGCATCCTTATTGCCCAGTAGTATGTTGGTGGCATCATCAAAGGTCATGTGTTTTATGGCATCAACAAAAATAGGCTCGGCTTGCCCGGCGGCATCTTCAGCAGCGCGGTTGAGCGATAAAATAACCTGGTCGCATAGTTTGTTTAAACCGATAGCACGTAGTGTGCTTTCCGCCTCCTTTGCCTGCGGGGGGAAAAGTATTTTTACAGCAGCGTTGCCGAAAAATCCGTTAATGGCCGATAATTGATTAGTACTTTTGCCGGTACCCTGCAAAAGGGCCTGCTTTAAGCCATCGGCCACATCAAATGGCGATGGTTGCGACTGCGCACTGGCTTGTGCCGAATGTGTTAACGTTTCAAAAGCGGATAGGCTAATAAATGCAAGGGGGATGAGTAGTAATAGCTTTTTCATAGTGCCAATTTAGCAAAAATGTTATCAGCACAAAAAATAATACGGCTTAAGCGCAGGTATTTAACATTAATTAGTGGCGGGGTTAAATTGGGGTTAATTGCAGATTAAATCAGCTTATCAACCTGATCAGTGTAAATACAATTGCCGCTATAAGCGCCGAAATAGGTATAGTAATGATCCAGGCCCAAACCAGGTTAATAGTAACACCCCAACGTACTGCCGATACCCTTTTGGTAAGACCTACACCGATGATTGAACCGGTAATGGTATGTGTGGTTGAAACCGGTATGCCAAAACGCTCGGTAATTAATAGGGTGATAGCGCCTGCCGTTTCGGCACTTACACCTTCGAGCGGAGTGATTTTGGTGATCTTGGAACCCATTGTTTTAACAATCTTCCATCCGCCCGACATGGTACCTAACGCTATGGCCGAGTAACAAGCCAGGGGTATCCAATTGGGCATGGGCGAACCGGCCATAATAACTTTTGAGGCAATTAACGTTACGTATAAAATGCCCATCACCTTTTGCGCATCGTTAGTACCGTGCGAAAAACTTAACGCAGCCGATGATACCAATTGCAGCCTTTTGAACCAGCGCTCCGCGGTCGATGGTCGTGCCCGCTTGCATATATGAAGTATAAGTATGGTTACTATATAAGCTATTAACAGCCCTATAACCGGCGCCAATACAATATAGGCAATAGTGGTTAGCACTAATTTTAAATTGATGGCGCTGATGCCGTTCGCTCCCATATACAATGCATTGGTAATACCTGCACCTGCAAAGCCACCAATAAGCGTATGCGATGAACTTGACGGTATACCAAACCACCACGTAGTTAAATTCCAGGCGATGGCGGCTATTAAACCAGCCAGTATTACATGCATGGTAACAAAATGCTCATTTACTATTTTTGATACCGTATTAGCTACTTTGTGATCTTTAACCACAAAATAAGCTAAAAAGTTAAATGCAGCAGCCCACATTACCGCCTGGAAAGGTGTTAATACTTTAGTGGAAACGATGGTAGCGATGGAGTTTGCTGCATCGTGGAAACCGTTGGTATAATCAAACAACAGGGCCAGTATAACAACAGTAACAAGGAGTGTGGTTATCATTTATTCAGATAATTTGCAGTTAGGCGTTTTTAACCAATATTGATTCCATTACATTGGCAGCATCTTCGCACATATCGGTTGCAGTTTCCAGCACGGCCAGTATCTCTTTATATTTAATTAGCTTAATGGCATCCTTTTCGTATAAAAACAAATCGGCAACGGCACGGTCAAAAACATAATCGGCCTGGTTTTCCACACTGTTTATACGGATGCATGAATCGGCAATGGCACGTACGTTACGTAAGTCCTTTAATTCCCTAACCGCTTTTTCCAGATCAATGCTGGCCTGTAAAATCAGGTCGGCTAATTTTTTGATATGATCGTTAAATTCATCAATGCGGTACAGGCTCATGCGGTTGGCAGCGCCCTGTATATTATCGGCCACATCATCAATCGCAGTAGCCAGTGCATGTATATCTTCACGGTCGAAGGGGGTTATAAAGTTTTTTCCCAGTTCCAGGTATATCTGGTGGGTAAGCTCATCACCTTTATTTTCCAGTTTGTCAATCAGTTTATATAATTCCTCGCGGGTGGCAGGGTTGGTCGAATTTACCGCTTCAACAAGTACCGTTGCTATGGCTACAACATTGTTGGCAGCCTGCTCAAATAAGGGGAAAAACACCTTTTTGTCTTTTGGTACAAAGTACTGGAATATGCTATTTAATGACATGCTTATTAATGTATTTGGGCAAATGTACGTTTGCTATGTTAAGTTAATGTTAACTTTTTAAAACAGGAATGTTAGGGAATTGTAAAGCCGGCTTGGCTTTTTGCAAAGTAAAGCCGAAAGTTGAGCCTAAGCCCTCGGTACTGCGCACGTTAATGGTTTGCTCATGCGCCTCAATAATGTGCTTTACAATGGCCAGCCCCAGGCCCGAGCCTCCAATCTGCCTTGAACGACTGGTATCGGTACGGAAAAAACGCTCAAACAATCGTGGCAGGTTCTTTTCTTCAATACCAATGCCATCGTCGGTTATTTCAACCAGTACCTGGTCATGCAGTTCAAACAGGCTTACCGATGTGCTGCCCCCTTCTTTGCCGTACTTAAACGAGTTGTCGATCAGGTTAACCAGCACCTGGATAATCTTTTCACGATCGGCATTTACCAGTATTGGCTCATCATATTTTTGTTTAAATATTAATTTAATATGATGCTGCTTGGCCTTCATCTCCATCGATTCAAAAACCTCTTTTATAAGGTCATTGATCTTGAATTTCACATATTTGATCTGTATCTCGCCCGATTCCAGTTTTGATATCTCGTCGAGGTCTTTTATCAGGTAGCTTAGGCGGTCAACGTTTCGTGATGCTTTCTGCAAAAACTCTTTTGCCATGTGCAGGTCTTCAAATTCATCATCCTGTATGGCCTCAATATAGCCCTGAATAGCAAACAATGGGGTTTTAAACTCATGCGATATATTCGATAAAAAATCACGCCGGAACCGCTCCTGCTTCCGCAGGTCATCAATCTCTGTTTTCTTTAAACGCGCCCATTCCTTTACTTCCTGCTCCACATCATTTATCGGGTCGGCAGTTACATGTTCGCCCAGGGCATCGCGCAGGTCGCGGCCCAATTTAAGGTTATGGATAAGCTTATAAATGAGTTTTATTTTTGAATAAATGTATTTCTCTATCAGCCAATAAAAAATAAGAAAACTGGTGATGATGGTAACCAGGAAGGTAATGGCAACATCGTACCAGTTATGCCGGAAATAATAATTTACAATAGAGAGGGTTATAGCTACCGCAGCCGCGTTAATTAAAACCAGTACACGCAATTTCATACGCTAAGTTACAATTTGTAAACGGTTGCCGTTGAAGGCGAAAGTTATATTTATGTTAAATGGCCTATTTGGCTTGCTTCGCTGCGCTAACCATGGCAAAAAAATGAATTGTCAATCCTGAGCGAAGCGAAGGCTCCATCCGCGGTATAACGAATTTGAAAAGCAACGAAGTCGCTTGTAAAACAGATGCTTCGTACCTCAGCATGACAGTCAGCCAGACTACGAACCTAAAATAATGCGTTACTTGCTCGTTTCCACATCAACAGTAACCGTAACATCATTAGATAATACCATGCTACTGCTGCCTATGCCGAAATCGCTGCGTTTAAGCTTGAAACTGCCGTTAAATGATGCAGTATTGGCCGAGGCAATGTAGGTGAACGGGATTTCTACCTGCTGTGTTTTGTCTTTTATGGTAAGGCTAAACTGCCCTGTATAATCATTGCCGCTTTTGTGCTTTATGCTGACTGATTTAATGGTGATTTGCGGATATTTGGTTGCATCGAAAAAAGAATCGCTTTTAAGGTGCTCATCGCGCATATCGTTATCGGTATTGATGGAGTTAACATCAACCGATGCTACTATACTGCTGCTACCTAAATTTGCCGGATCAAACTGTATATTGCCCTGCAGGCCGCTGATAGTGCCATGTGTATTAAAGCCCAGATTTTTTATCTGAAAACTTATGGTTGATTTGGTTACCGTGTGCTTTACTTGTGCAACGGCGTAATTCACCAAAAACAGGAGAATTACGGATATATATTTTTTGTTCATATGGCTAATAACGTAGTTTTTCAAACATAATGATTTATGACCTGCATTTTTTTACATTAGCATAAAAAACCAGCTTAGGTTTAGTATTAAAACCAATATAAAAATGAAAATAAAATTAAGTTTTTTATTGCTGATAGCGGGCTTAGCGTTTACCGCGCCGGTATTTGCACAACAGGGGTTCCCGTTTGCTAACGAGATACGGGCTTTTAAACACCAGGATAGCCTGAATTTTCCGAAACCCGGCGGCATATTGTTCATCGGTAGCTCATCTATTCGTAAGTGGACAGACCTTGAACAACGTTTTGCTGATCAACCCATCATCAGGCGGGGGGTGGGTGGTTGCGAGCTTTGGCAACTGGTTGATTATTATACGCCATACATCCTTTTTCCCTATCAGCCACGTAAAATATTTATTTATGCCGGGGAAAACGACATTGCCGCAGGTAAAACCGGTCAGTTTGTTGCCGATGAGTTTGCCAAACTGTGGGTAATGATAAACCAGAAACTGCCTGATGCAGAGATTTATTTTATGTCGGTTAAACCCAGCCCCAGCCGCGAAAAATATTTTGAGCAGGTGAATTTAGCTAATGCTGCCATAAAAACTTATTTAGCCGATAAGCCCAAAAGCCATTATATTGATGTAGCCACTGTAATTTATAAGGATGGCACCACGGTACCCGATTCGAGCCTGTTTCAGGCTGATTACCTGCATTTGAACAGCAAGGGCTATGATAAATGGCAGAAGGTGCTGGAGCCGTATGTGAAGTAATTGAATATCGAACACTGAATGTTCAATGCCGAACACCGAAGTTAAAAACTTCATAATTCATTAATCAACATTCATTATTCGATATTATAAAAAAAGAAAGCCCCTTCGCACGATGGCGGAGAGGGCCTCCATTACATAAACATAAACCTGATCTTTATTTAAAAACGCTATACACGTTGGTAATTTTCCAGCCATTGCCAGTATTGGCTAATGTTACATAGTTGCTGCGAACAAAGCCGTCGAACTGCATATCAACCTTAACTACGCTTAAATTAGCATCGCTTTCAACAATTTCGGTATTGGTGGTGCAGGTTTCTTCAACATTTTTGTTTTCATTCAGATAATCCATCATATCTTTTTTTGAAAAGCTGATCACGTGTTTCCCGCGCAGCATACTGAATTTTACAGTTTGATCAAGCACATCGTTTAAGCCGTTCAGGCGGCCGCGGGTCACGGCATCTATATAGGTGTTAATGGCATAATTTTTTGATAAGCTACCGTCGTCTGTTCCTGCTGCTTTTGCTACACCGCAAACTACTACTAAGACTAATGCTGCGATAAATGATTTTAGAGTTTTCATGATATTGTGTTGTTAAGTTTTTTATTTTGTTTTTATACCTATAAGACATGCACTACCGGGCATTCGTTACAGCTATTTATGTTAAATAACCACTTTTAACAAACAATTAACATTTGGTGCATTTAATTGAATGTTTATTAATATTTGCGTTAAAAACCAGCAGCAATATGCCTTTAACCACACGTTTGGCTACTTTTAATGATATTCACGTTTTACAGCAACTCATTGCCGCATCGGTAAGGGGGTTGAGTAAAGGTTATTATACCCATGAACAGATAGAAAGTGCCATTAAATATATTTTTGGCGTGGATACCCAACTGCTAACCGATGGTACTTATTACGTTGCTGAAGCCAACGGAAATATCATAGCCTGCGGTGGATGGAGCAAAAGGCGGACCTTATATGGCGGCGATCAGCATAAAAGTACGGCCGACCCATTGATAGACCCATTGACCGATGCCGCCCGTATCCGTGCATTTTTTGTGCATCCGGGCTGGGCAAGGCAAGGTATTGGCCGCATGATGATTGATCTGTGTGAGCAGGCTGCTATACGCAACGGGTTTAAAGCGATGGAATTAGGCGCAACCCTGCCTGGCGAACCCTTATATAAAGCATTGGGGTATATAAGCGTAGAAAAACTGCTTGCCGATATGCCCGATGGCACGCAATTACAGATAGTGAAAATGCACAAACAACTGGTATGATTAAAAACGATGATTGAGTTTGCCGCTATAATGCTACAGTTTACCGACCAGGGCGAAAAAACCGGGTGGACGTATATTGAAGTGCCTGCCGACCTGGCGCAGCAAATGAAACCCGGCAATAAGCAATCTTTTAGGGTAAAAGGCATTTTAGATGGTGTAGCAGTTGAGGGCCTGGCCTTAATGCCGATGGGCAGTGGCAATTTTATTATGGCCTTAAAGGCGGATATCCGCAAAAAGTTGCATAAAAGCGCCGGGGCTATGTTACAGGTAAAACTGGAAGAGCATAAGGATTTTAAAATTGAAATGCCAGCCGATTTGCAGGAATGCTTTGATTTTGAACCCGAAGCACTGGAGTTTTTTAATACGCTGGCCAAATCGCACCGCAACTATTTTATTAAATGGATAACCGATGCCAAAACCGCTGAAACCCGTGCCATACGCATCGTAAATACCGTTAACGCCATGCTGCGCAAATGGCCCTATAACGTTATGCTAAGGGAAATGCGGAAGGATTGATTTGATGTGCAAATGTGTGAATGTGCGGATATGCAAATTTTTTAGTTATGCAGATTTTGACCCATATCTAAAAAATCATGAAAACATATCTATAAATTCTTTGGGTGTAAGAACAGGCAGCATAGGTGTGGCGGCCTTTTTTAATGACTTATCGCGTGATATAAAACAATCTGTCTTCAATTGTTAAATTTACCCTCGTTTTCATTAATCTAACATACGCATAATTTCAACTTATGCGTATATTAGATTAATGAAAATAGTTGCACATAGATAGCTGTACATCAAAATCTGAATATTTATAAATCCGTCAATTACTTTGGTAAAAAGCGTACGTATTCATCCAGCCTTACAATCTTTCCATTTTTAAACAAAAAGTCGTTTACCAGGCCTACTGAATCTGTTTTGCCATTCAAATGAGTTGTGCTTTGTTTGTACCATAAAGTAACCCATTTTTCAGTTCCGTCTTTGCTAACTACAGGCTCCCAGTCATACATTTTAATAGAAAGCACTTTAGTCGAGTCTTTATATGACTTGCTCAAAGTTAAAAACCCTTTCACCGGGCCTTTGTACTTACCGCCGTCGTAGTTAAACGCTATACTATCTGCAATACATTTATGCAAGCCAGCGGTATCGCCGTTTTCAAAGGCTTTTACAGCATTTAGCGCTACTTGTGTATTTGCGTTGCTGGTATCAATAATCCAGTTATCCGGTTTGGGGATGCTGTAAGCATATTTTACCGTATCGGTTTTTGTAGTGGCAGCAGTTTGGTCTTTTTGTTTACACGCAGCAAGCAGCAGCGGTAAAAACAGCAGCAGGTGAAGCTTTTTCATTTTGATTTGTGATTTATGAAGTTTAAAATTGATTAACTAAATGTAATAGTAAGTTTTTGAAAAACAAATAATTAAGCAAATATCACATTGGCAGAAGCAACTCAAAATAATTATCCCGGTTCAAGGGAACTGCTATTAAAGTTTTAATTTTTTAGGATTTTGCCTGTTATCGAAAATTGAACTGATCTCAATCTTATCTGAGAAGATTTTATAAAATATAGCTGTTTGAGGTGAAGCAACACTTTTTGTACCTTTTTCCTTTTAATGGCTATGGGATAATGTTCTGGAAATTCTTGAATATGGGCGATTTTTCGGTTAATTTCTCTGGCTACTTTAATAGCAATTTCTCCGCCCCATTCTTCAAATAAGTAATTTAAAAGCTGGTCGTATTCTTTCAAAGCCCTTTCTGTCTATGCCAGGGGCTTACTCATTATTTTTTGCAGTAAATGATTTAAGTTTCTCTTCTATATAAGCCATAACATACTCATGTGAGTACACTCTACCTGCTTCTGAATCTGCCAGCCCGGCTTTTACTCCCTCAATCTCAGCTTCTGATAAATCACCCCATTCATCATCGCCCTTATCTTCCACATCGTCAATCTTATATTTAAGGCCAAGCCGGTTAAACAGGTCTTTTAAAACCGGCAAATCATTTTCTTTATCTACTTCTACCGTAACCGTTGTCATATATCAAATATACTCCTATAAAAACTATCTTCATAATCCCAATTTTAATAAATTACCAAAAGTATAGCAGCACATATACACATCGCACCTACCCTTGTTAATAAAATCTGACAGTCCAAACATCCGCATAGCGGCACATTTACCTATCTTTACCCATCCATAATATATTTTTATAGCTAATAATGAGCGAAGATTTAACACCCGGCGAGATACCTGCAAATAGCGAAGAAAAATTACACAATATAACCTCACTCGACGGCTTATACGAAAACTGGTTCCTGGATTATGCCTCTTATGTTATCCTCGACCGTGCCGTACCACACATAAACGATGGCTTAAAACCTGTTCAGCGCCGCATATTGCACTCACTTAAAGAGATGGACGACGGGCGTTTTAACAAGGCGGCCAACGTAATTGGTAATACCATGAAGTACCATCCGCACGGCGATGCCTCAATTGGGGATGCGATGGTACAAATAGGCCAGAAAAACCTGCTTATTGATTGCCAGGGTAACTGGGGCGATCCGGTAACCGGCGATTCGGCCGCTGCGCCCAGGTATATTGAGGCGCGTTTATCAAAGTTTGCGCTCGATGTTGTTTTTAACCCTGAAACTACCGAATGGCAGGCCAGTTATGACGGGCGTAACCGCGAACCGATCACCTTGCCTGTTAAATTCCCGCTGTTGCTGGCACAAGGCGCTGATGGTATTGCCGTGGGCTTGGCTACTAAAATATTGCCGCATAATTTTATTGAGCTTTTAAATGCATCGATAGATGTGCTGAAAGGCGGCACGCCTAATTTATTGCCCGATTTCCCTACCGGCGGCATGGCCGATGCTTCGGCCTATAACGACGGGCAGCGTGGCGGCCGTGTCCGTGTTCGTGCAAAGATCATTGAGCGTGATAAAAAAACACTGGCTATTACCGAAATACCGTTTACAACAACTACTGGCGGATTGATAGATAGTATTATATCGGCTAATGATAAGGGTAAGATCAAGATCAAGAAGATAGAGGACAATACCGCGCAAAACGTGGAGATTGTTGTACACCTGGCGCCGGGCATATCGCCCGATGTTACCATTGATGCGCTGTACGCCTTTACCGATTGCGAGGTATCCATATCGCCCAATACCTGTGTGATACAGGATGATAAGCCACGCTTTATGAGCGTGAACGATATGCTAACCGAAAGCACCCACTTTACCCGCAGCCTGCTGAAACAGGAATTGCAGATAAAGCTAAAAGAGCTGATGGAAAAAATATTCTTTAGCTCACTGCTCAAGATATTTATACAGGAAGGCATGTACAAGCACCCTGACTATGAGGGCTCGTCCGATTTTTTGGGGGTATTGGAAGTATTGAACCGCTTATTTGAGCCATTCTTTTCGCAGTTTTACCGGGAAATTTTACCTGATGATTATAAAAAACTGATTGATAAACCCATGAGCAGCATTACCCGTTTTGATGTAAAGAAAACGGATGAGCAGATCAAAAGCCTGGAAAACGAGATAAAACAGGTAAAACATCACCTTAAACACCTTACCGAATATACTATCGACTGGTTTACCCGGCTAAAGGAAAAATACGGCAAGGGCCGCGAGCGCAAAACCGAGCTGCGTACCTTTGATAAGGTGGAAGCGGCACAGGTAGCCCTGGCCAACGTTAAGCTATACGTAAATAAGGTTGACGGCTTTATTGGTTCCGGTTTAAAGAAAGACGAGTTTGTGTGCGATTGCTCGGATATTGATGAGATCATCGTTTTCCGCGCGGATGGCAGGTGTATTATCACTAAAGTGCAGGACAAGGTTTTTGTGGGTAAAGAAATCATCCATGTGGCTGTGTTTAAAAAGAACGATGAGCGCACTGTTTACAACCTGGTTTATAAGGATGGCGAGAGCGGTGTAGCGTATGTTAAACGCTTTACGGTAACCGGCGTAACACGCGATAAGGAATATGACCTTACCAAAGGCTCCAAAGCATCAAAAGTGCTGTATTTTAGCGCCAACCCTAACGGCGAGGCCGAGACCATCAACATACAGTTAAAACCACACTCAAAACTTAAAAAACTACAGTTTGATGAGGATTTTGCCGCTATCGCCATTAAAGGCCGTGCTTCGATAGGCAACATCGTTACCAAGTACCCGGTTAAAAAGATTGTGCTGAAAAGCAAAGGCATATCAACCCTTGCCGGCCGCAAAATTTGGTATGATGCTATTTTAAAACGCCTCAATGCCGATGGGCGTGGCAAATACCTGGGCGAATTTGATGGCGACGACCGCATATTGACCGTAATGAGCAACGGTATTTATGAGCTCACCAGTTTCGACCTGAACAACCACTTTTTTGATAACACGATACTGATGGAAAAGTATGATGCCGAAAAGATTTTCACGCTCGTACATTTCGATGGTAAATCAAAAAACTATCTGGTTAAACGTTTCGTTTTTGAAAACACGCCACCGGGCAAGGAAACCAGCATCATCAGCGATGAGAATGGCTCTAAACTGGTATTTATTTCGGGCGCGGCACAGCCTGTTGCTAAGGTGGATCAGTTAAAGGGCAAAACACAAACACCTGAGACAATTGAACTCAACCTGGCTGAACTGATTGATGTAAAAGGAATGAAGGCAATGGGCAATCGCGTAAGTCAGCATACCATACAAAGCATTACGCTGGTAGGACCGGATGCACCGGAAGCAGATGCAGTTGTTGAACCAGACGAACCAACACCGGATGATGATTTGCCGGGAATATATCCAACAGAGGAAACAGATGAAGGATCATCGGTGGAACCGTCCGCCCAATCGGTGGACACTACTGAAAAATCAGTGGAATCACCTGCCCCATCAGTGGAATCACCAAAAACAGAAGCGGTGCAAGCACCACCAAAAAAAATAGATTTTGAGATCACTAACCCGGATGATATTGAGATTGATGATAAAGGGCAATTAGGGCTATTTTAAAATTATGCGATATGAAAACTCCGCCCGGTCAAGTGCCCACACTTGACCATGCGAATTATTATTGATTACGTATACCGCACCCGCCCGGTCAAGTGTCCACACTTGACCGCATAACATTGTAAGCGTCCACGCTTACACAAAAACAATTATACAATTATCTTCAACGGGCTATCCGGGTTAGCGCTGCTATACCAAAACTCATGCGCCGAGCCTACAAAACCAGCCCTTACCGGATTTTGGTGTATATAATCTATCTTCTGATCGATAACCTCGGGCGAATAAAGCAGCACCGGGTAATTGCCATTTTGCCAAAATTGGTGATTGGTATTCAGCGGGTTATATTTCCCGGCGTTCTCAAACGCCCTGAGTATCCATCCGCGCCTGCTTTCCTGTCCGTTTTCAGCAATCATCTTAAATAACTGCTTGGAAGTATACGTTTTAAAATGTCCCAGCACATCGCCAAGCGAACCATCAGTTACACTGGCAACCATGTGGATATGATTGGTCATGATCACATAGGCATAAATGTTTAATTGTTTGTTTTGCTGGCACCAGGCCAGGTTTTCAACTATAAAATCATTATATAACCTGCGGGTAAATACATCTATCCAGTTAACTACGGTTAAGGTTACAAAGTAAAGGTGGTCGGTTGAGGCGTTGCGTGGCATGTTATAAAAATGGTAATATATTTGGTTATAACAAATAGTAAGTGTGGACACTTACCATTTTTATTTCAGTCAAGTGTGGACACTTGACCGCATAACATTGTAAGCGTTCACGCTTACAAAAACAAAATCCTTACCTATATTAGCAGCTTTATTTCCTCATTATGATCATGAAAAAAGCCCTTTTCTTTTTTTTTCTTGCAATCGCTTTTTCAAGCCTGTGTTTCGCCCAAAAAGCAATACACACTTTTGCTTTAGGCGATTCCACCTTTTTGCTGGATGGTAAGCCGCTGCAAATTATTTCGGGCGAGATGCATTGTACACGTATACCGCGCGAATACTGGCGGGCAAGGATGAAAATGGCCAAGGCGATGGGATTGAACACCATTGGTACTTATGTTTTTTGGAATGCCCAGGAACCTGAGCCCGGTAAGTTTGATTTTAGCGGGAATAATGATATTGCAGAATTTATAAAAACTGCCAAAGAGGAAGGCCTGTGGGTTGTACTGCGCCCAAGCCCCTATGTATGCGCCGAATGGGAGTTTGGTGGTTACCCCTGGTGGCTGCTGAAAGATAAAGACCTGAAAGTACGCAGCCAGGACCCTAAATTTTTAAAGGCTTACCGCGAGTATATTTTGCAATTAGGCAAGCAAATACAGCCTCTGCTGGTAACGCATGGCGGCAATGTACTGATGGTGCAGATCGAGAATGAGTACGGATCGTACAGTAACGACAAGCAATACCTTGATATCAACCGCCAAATTTTCCGCGAAGCGGGGCTTGACGGTATATTGTTTACCTGCGACGGGCCTTCGCAAATGCCTGCGGGTTATTTGCCTGGTTATTTGCCTGCCGTTAACGGTTTGGATGATCCAAAAGAAGTAAAAGCACTCATTAATAAATATCATGATGGCAAAGGCCCCTATTACATCTCGGAATGGTACCCGGGCTGGTTTGATAGTTGGGGCAGCCCGCACCAGGGCAGCAACTCCGATGATGATGCCAAAAAACTGGATGAGGTTTTATCGGCAGGGTTATCCATCAATATGTATATGTTTCATGGCGGCACCACGCGTGGGTTTATGAATGGCGCCAACATGAGCCGTACCGAGCCATACTCGCCGCAAACATCAAGTTATGATTATGATGCACCGCTGGATGAATCGGGGAATCCAACAGCTAAGTTTTATAAATTCCGTGCAGTTATAGCCAAACACCTGCCTCCCGGCGATACTTTGCCCCCTGTGCCTACGGTTGGTAAAACCATCGCCATCGGCAATATCACACTTTCCGAAAAAGCGCCATTGTTTGCTAATCTGGGCAGCCCCGTTATAGCACAGCACCCCATGAGCTTTGAAGATTTGAACCAGGGCTATGGCTTTGTGCTGTACACCACCACTATCAGGAATGCAACGCAAGGGCTCTTAAAAATTAAGGAGCTGCGCGATTATGCCACCATTTATTTAAATGGCAAACGCATAGGCGTTTTAGACAGGCGGCTTAAACAGGACTCGCTTGAGATAAGCACCGTTAAACCAAACTCCGTATTGGGTATTTTGGTGGAGAATAACGGGCGCATCAATTATGGGAGATATTTAACCGATAACCGCCAGGGCATTACGGAGAAAGCCACTTTAAATGGCAATGACCTTACCGGATGGATCATGTTTAAATTTCCGTTCAGCTCGGTTTCAGATTTAAAATTTGATGCGAACGACGAAAGTACGGCCAATGTGAACGGGCCTGCGTTATATAAAGGCACTTTTAAATTAGAAGTATTAGGCGATACTTACCTGGATATGCACGGCTTTGGCAAAGGCTTTGTTTTTTTAAATGGGCATAACCTGGGCAAATACTGGTACATAGGGCCGCAGCAAACCTTATATATTCCGGCTTGCTGGCTTAAAAAAGGTAAAAATGAAATTGTGGTTTTTGATGCGTTGATCAACGGCCATCAAAAAATTGCGACATTGGACCATCCGGTATTGGATGAAGTAAATAAAACTGCATCTTTACCGCAGTAAACCAGTTTTAAACGATACATCATGTGCTTATTTAACAGATATTTTGCTGTGCTGTGCATTTGCATGGCCTGCTCGTTGCATGGCTATGCCCAAAGCGAAACTGACGGATTTTTCAACATCAAAAGTTATGGCGCCACAGGCGATGGCCGCACGCTGGATACCAAAGCCATTAATGCCACTATTGCGGCCTGTGTAAAAGCAGGTGGCGGTACGGTAATTGTTCCCGCAGGTACGTTTGTTACCGGTACTTTCCGGTTGTTCAGCAATATTAATTTGATGCTGAGCCCCGGCGCAGTGATCATGGCATCGCCAAATACCAACGATTATTTGATGCAGGCCGATTATGGCTTTAGCGGATCGGGCGCGGGAGGCAAGAAACTGGGGATCATATTTGCCGATAATGCCGAAAACGTATCTATAACCGGAACCGGAACCATTGATGGTAATGCTGCCGCTTATATGTACCTGGATAGCGTTCAGGTAAGCAGTGATGAAGACAGGAAATATACCCGCCAGGGTAAAAATTACATGAATGCCGTAGATGGTAATAAGGATGCCCCGGTAATGTGGAAAGGTGCTTTCGTTGATAGGCCAGGCACACAGCTTATTTTTCATAATTGTAAAAAGGTAACCGTAAAAGATATCACCATCCGCAATGCGGATGACTGGACGTTCGACCTGAATGCTTGCGATGATATTAAGGTATTGGGCATCAGCATTGATAATGATATGCGCGTGCCCAACAGCGATGGTATTGATATGTACGATTCTAAAAACGTGATTATTGCCGATTGCGATATCCGCGCCGGGGATGATGGCATAGCGGTGATCAGCACCAGTAATGTGAAGGTTACCAACTGCAATATACGGTCGCGCTCATGTGGCATACGCATTGGTTATAATGGGTTTAACGATAATGATTCGGGCAATTTACTGTTCGATAATATCCGTATTGATGATTCTAACCGTGGTATCGGCATATTTCAGCGGCGCAAGGGCAATATCTCCAATATGCTGTTCTCCAACATCATCATCAATACCCGGCTTTATCCCGGCCAATGGTGGGGGCATGGCGAGCCTATCCATATTTCGGCTTTGCCGGGATTAGGCTTTAAGGATGTGGGCACCATCAGCAATGTGAGGTTCACCAATATTATTGCTACCTGTGAGGAAGGCGTGGTGCTATACGGGTCGGAAGAAAGCGCCCTGAAAGATATTACCTTTAATAATGTGCAGATCACCCTTGTAAAAGGAAAATTCACAGCTATTAACGGCGGCAATTTCGACCTGAGGGCTACTAACGATAGCAAACTGGCTATTTTTAAACATGATATCCCTGCTATATTCGCTCATTATGTAAGCGGCCTTACCATAAAAGGGCTTGATGTACGCTGGGACAATGCCTTGCCCGATTATTTTACCAACGCCATAGCCTGCGATCATTTTCAAAACCTTATTATTGACGGCTTTTCGGGTACTGCGGGGCCAAAAGCAGGCACAGCCCAACCTGTTATTCTGCTTAATAATGGCAGCGGGGCAAGCATCAGCAACCTTAGCGGCACCGGCAATAATAAACCGTTATGGCATATAAATGTAAAGGGGTTAAGCTTTAACGGCAAACCGGCTAAGGGCAACTGATTAAACTGCGCCTAAATAAATTTCCGTTTGGTAATGGAAAATAACCTTGCCATCCTGGTTATATCTGGCAAAAAGTTCCTTTATTAAAGGCAAAAATTGCTTACCCGCCGGGGTATCTTCGGCAGGTACATAGGATGATGAATAAGCGCGGCCTATTAATCCTGCCTCGTCAAATACCTGCTGATTGGGGTATTTAACTACCGTATATTCCCCATCTTTAAAAAAGGCCTTAAAATCAATATCATTTATATTTTGATGGTTTACCTTATTATAATCTATCGATTCATCCTTTAACAGTGTGTTATAGGCTGTTAAAAATGCATCGGCATCGGTTAAGCGGTTGTTCCATACCAGCGCAGCTTTACCATCTTCTTTTAATATGCGTTTAAACTCCAACCTTGTTTTTTCGTTGTTAAACCAGTGAAAGGCCTGTGCACAAACAATCATATCGACGCTTTCAGCGGGTAATGATGTGGATTCGGCGGTTCCGCCTTTTGGGGTAAAGTTTTCGTAATCAAATAAATATTCAATAGCGGCATCGCGCATGGGCTTGTTGGGTTCAACGGCATAAACTGTGTAGCCTTCGTCAAGCAGCAGTTTGGTAAATATGCCTGTACCCGCGCCAATGTCGGCTATCACCGATCCGGCTGATAGCCCGCAAGCCTCTTTTAAATATTCCAATACCTGCGGTGGATAGCCGGGCCTGTATTTAATGTAGTTATCAACCCGGTTTGAAAATCGTATGGTAGGATCAGCGGTCATAAAGCAAGATTATGTTCAAATTAACAAAAAAGGCCTCGTTAAACGTGGCCTTGCTATTGTAACATTTTTAATATTTAAGCTGTTATATGCTGATAAAATAGGCGGCTTCAAAAACATGGCCTGCATTCAATTTCTGTATATTTTCCTTTTTACTGATGTCTTTCGGTTGCCCTTGTGTATCAGTGCAGCCTAACCAGGGTTCAATGCACACAAAATCAGCCCCTGGCTTGGCCCAAATGCCTAAATAATTGAAATGCGGAAATTCAACAGATAGTGTTTGATCGTGGTTCTTACTTTTTAGCGTTACCTCGCGGGTATCTATATTTTTGAACACGAGGGCATCGTTGCTAAACAAATCCCTTGTTAAGGCCAGTTTATTCTTCTTTAAGGGTACCGCCTTTGTCTCGCCCGAGAACATGCCGTCAGCATTTAACAAGTGTGTTACCAGCGGTTCGTCGGTTTCAAATTCAAGGTAATAATCCTCATATTTTTCATCCTTGTAAAACGGCACGTTAAAGGCCGGATGCCCGCCGACAGAAAAATATATAGTTTTTTTATCCAGGTTGATCACTTTATAGGTTATCCGCAACGCGTTATCTATTAGCATATACATTACCTCAAAATCAAACTTATAAGGATAAACCTCGTGTACCTTTTCGGAGCCAGGCAATGAAAATACGGCCTGCTGATCGTCGCTGTTCAGTAAAACAAACTCGGAATGCCGGGCAAACCCGTGGCGTTTCATGGCGTAGGTTTTACCATCAACGTGTAATTCGTCATTGATCAGGCCACCCACTATTGGGAACAAATTGGGTGCATGCCAGGGCCATACAGACGGATCGGCTTGCCATAATTGTTCAACCCCGGTTGTTTTGTTGTAAAATGAGCTAAGCTGAGCGCCCTGGTTACTGATGGATACCTTTAAAAGATCGTTTTCTAATATTGTCATAGGATAAATATTACACGAATTACATTAATTTTTACGAATTGTACGAATTAATTTTTATCCGGAGATGGTTAATAAATTATAATCTCTATAGCCGCTAATTTGTTTTTTTAATTCGTGAAACTTTTGCAGCTCATTCATAAAATTAGCGTTTAGGCAGGCAATACCGGACAATGTCCGTTTCATAAGTATCTTGTGTCAGTTCAAAATTACAAACTGTTTAGGTACAAAACGTGCAATTAACACAAACTTAATATGTAAAAATGCGCACCGCCGAAAGTGCAATTATTTATCGTACCTGATCTGTACTTTTATAATTGAATCCTTCTGCGCATCTGTGAGCTTATAATTAAAGTTGAACAGCGCGCTTTCCCAATCGCCATAGGATGGGTTGGGCAATACAATATATTTGCTACCAAATTCGGCCATCAAGTGTAGGGTTGATGCCGCCCGGTTTTGTTCCGATGGTTTATTATCGTAAAGGGCATCAAAATCGGCCAGGTTATCGCCGCAAAGTAAAATAACGTTATGCGTTTGCCGTACAGCCAGCCTGTGCGCTTCTTTGCTTGATGAATGGCCCTCCCTTAGTATTAAATGTGCATCATCGGCATTGGGCAGGCCGTATAATTGCAGATTTTTTAATGTGCCGTCATGCTCATCGGCATCGCGGTTGGTAATGTAAAATACCTCTACCCCTTTTGATGCCGCGTATTTAAAAAATGCAGCGCCGCCGGGCACAGTATCGCATATGCCTTTGGCCGTCCACATTTTCCAACTTTTGCTGTCATAACCTAAATTATTGGTGGCCCGTTGCGCATCGTAGGGGCTATTATCCAGCAGGGTTTCATCCAGGTCGGTAATTATGGCGTAAGGTTTATCGGTTGGCTGCTTAAGGGCTTCATCCAAACGCAATTTTGCAATATTATAGGCCTGAAAGCATAAAGCCTTGTACTCGGCGGCTTGTTGCTGGTATATGGCAGCCCAAACCTTGCCACTATTTACAACAGATGTACCCGTCACTTTTTTGGATGATGAGCAGGCGCTGAACAATAAAACCCCGGCAAATATAGCGCTGATTATTTTCTTCATCTATTTAAACAGGATCAGGATAACAGCTCAGGTTTTATTTTGGATGTAAACTCTTTGGCAAATTTATTCAGCTTCGGCTGGATCACATAGGCGCAATAAGGCTGCGAGCCATTATCATTAAAATAGTTTTGGTGATAGTCCTCTGCCTTATAAAACACACTGGCGGGTGTAATCTCGGTTACAATGGGTTCGTCAAAAACATGATCATCGGTCAGCTTTTTTATCATGGCCTCTGCCTGCTGCTTTTGCCCATCGGTTTCGTAAAATATAGCCGAGCGGTATTGCGGGCCAACATCATTGCCCTGCCTGTTTAAAGTGGTAGGGTTATGTGTGCGAAAAAATATCAGCAACAGTTCATCGAACGAAATTTCGGCCGGTTCATATTCTATCTGGGTTACTTCGGCATGGCCGGTATTGCCGCGGCAAACCTGTTTATAGGTCGGGTTTTCCACAAAGCCTCCCATATAACCCGAGGTTACTTTTTTCACGCCTTTTACAGTTTGAAATACGGCTTCTGTACACCAGAAACAGCCATTACCGAATGTTATCTTTTGTATGCTCATAGTAATACAAATTTACTCATTTGATAAGATTATTTGTGGCGACAATGTTTTAGGAAAGTCATTTATTAATCTTGGCCGACGAAATAAAATGCGCCTGTTTTCAAGTCAATAAATCCAGATTGCGTATTGATGTACTGTATCCATATAACTTTTTCACCCTTTTTTGTTTTGTCTGGATATCCCGGATTAGTATCAAAATGCATATTTACAATTATTGGCCGGTTAGTTCTGTATACTTCAATCTTATCGTCTTTCCAGGGGTCTGTCCTCCATAAAATATTACCTGAACTATTATATGCCGTAATATACACATGAGAGGTATCGAGAACGAATTTGACATTTGTCAGTGTGTCGCTCAATATTATTGGGTAAGGGGGACGTGATTTAATATAACTACCCCCAATCACGTTACCGTTCCCATCATAAATAATAACGGTTTGGGTTTGTTGCGAAAAAACTGAAGAAAAACAACAAATAAATAATATTGTATAGATAATTCTCATGTAAGTGTTTTGAATTAAATATACAACAATGCCTAACATCATGAATATGGTAATACTAATTTAATGGCCGCCATTTGCTTATGTCAATTTAATTATTCAATTTTAATGTTGAAACACATATTAAATCCCTGAGTTATGAAAATTACTGTATTAATCCTCCGATCATTATTGGGCCTTGTTTTCTTCGGGTTCGGCCTGGCGTTTTTCTTTCATTGGTTGCCTAACACGGTACCACCGGGCGCTGCGGGCGAGTTTGATAAAGGTTTGTTTGCTTCCGGCTACTTTTTCACCTTTTTAAAGGCAACCGAAACTATTTGTGGTTTATTTTTGCTGATAAACAAATACACCGCATTCTTTTTGATCATTATTTTCCCGGTAACGCTGAACATCTTTTTGTTCCACGCATTCCTGGAGCCATCAGGCCTTACTATTGCTGCGCCCCTGCTGCTAATCAATTTGTTTTTAGGTTATGCCTACCGTAAATATTACGCTGGCGTATTCACAGTATCACCCAAAATATAAACAGCTGAAATTTAACTATATAAAAATAAGCGACCGGTAAATTTACCGGTCGCTTATTTTTTTGGCTTTTTTTGGGGCTTTATTTTGATATGTTCATTTAAATATCACTAATTTAGTGTCGTTTATACAGTTTATTTATAAAACCAATTATGCCAGTAACTAAAGTCTTGATAAGCCGGGCAATAAAATCATTTTTCCTGCTTGCAATTTCGTTGTTTTTTGTAACTAAGGGCTATAGCCAGCAAGCCCGGTCGGTTGCCGATTTTGATAAGGACTGGCATTTTAGTTTAGGCGATGCCACAGGTGCCGAGCAACCGGGTTTTAGCGATGCCGCATGGCGTGTGCTCGACCTTCCGCACGACTGGAGCGTTGAGGGCAAGTTTAGTAAGGATAACCCTGCAAGCCCCGAAGGTGGCGCATTGCCGGGTGGCATAGGCTGGTACCGCAAAACGTTTACCGTGCCCGCATCCGAAAAAAATAAATTGGTTTATATTGATTTCGATGGCGTTTATCAAAAAAGTACCGTTTGGATAAACGGGCACAAACTTGGTTTCCGCCCAAATGGTTATATATCTTTCAGGTATGAGCTAACGCCTTATTTAAATTTCGGCGGTAAAAATACGATTGCTGTAAAGGTGGACAATTCCGTTCAGCCTAACTCCCGCTGGTATTCGGGCTCGGGTATTTACCGCAACGTATGGCTGGTAACTACCAGTAAAATAGCGGTTGATCATTGGGGAACGTTTGTAACCACTCCGGAAGTGAGCAGTGCATCGGCTAAGGTCAATTTAAAAGTAAGGGTAAGAAATAACGGCTCCGCTTCGTCTGTTACCATAAAATCTACTGTTTTTGATCCCGCGGGCAACCCTGTAGCCGCTTATGGCGATGTTATTGCTAAAGCTGACCTAAAAGATTCGATCATTAATGCTGATGCCCATTTCACGGTTAAAAACCCGGCGCTATGGAGTGTTGATGAGCCGTATTTATATAAGGTAGTTACTAAAGTAATTGCCGATAACGTTTTGGTTGATGAGTACAGCACTCCTTTAGGCATCCGTTATTTTAAGTTTGATGTGGATAGCGGTTTCTCGTTAAACGGCAAGCGCCTGAAAATATTAGGTGTATGCGATCACCACGACCTGGGTAGTTTAGGCTCGGCGGTTAATACCCGTGCGCTGCAACGCCAGCTGCAAATGTTAAAGGCAATGGGCTGTAACGGCATCCGCACATCGCACAACCCACCTGCGCCCGAGCTATTAAACCTTGCCGATAAAATGGGCTTTATTATTATGGACGAAGCCTTTGATTGCTGGGAATGGGGCAAGGTGAAATATGATTACCATTTATATTTTAAACAATGGCACAAACGTGACCTGGAAGACCAGATACTGCGCGACCGTAACCACCCCAGCGTATTTATATGGAGTATTGGTAACGAAATACCTCAACAAAGAGATACCAGCGCCCTGCGTTTAGCACCTGAGCTGGCCGCTATTGTGCATAGCCTGGATACTACACGCCCTATTACTGCTGCCAATAATAACCCTGATACAAGTAACAA
>Ga0302315_10001605_pt1 | contig 22603 bp, 20 predicted proteins | sample III_Palsa_N3_1_FD_200532 | JGI IMG/M metagenome (GOLD analysis project Ga0302315, IMG submission 200532) | Peat permafrost microbial communities from Stordalen Mire near Abisko, Sweden - III_Palsa_N3_1 | ecosystem: Environmental > Terrestrial > Soil > Palsa > Peat permafrost | place: Sweden...
AATCATACGATTTAAGGGGTTTTACCGACTTTTAGCGGGCTAATCGTCGGGGTGGCAGGATTCGAACCTGCGGCCTCCACATCCCAAATGTGGCGCGATACCGGGCTACGCTACACCCCGAATTGGGATTGCAAAGGTAAGAATCAGATTCACTAATCCAAATCTTTTTTAAAAGAATTTTAATATTTTCTTTCGTTCTAATCTGCACTTTTTCGACATGAAAAATAGTCGGTTTTTTCAACTATTGAAAGTCAGTTTGTTAGCTCAAAAAGATCATTAATCAGCGTCTGATTTTTTTCAAAATATTTCAATCTTTTTTCACTGAATAGTCAGGGCGGTTTTTGCAACGCTTATTTCGGTAAGTTGCAACATCTGTCTTTAAAAAAACCAAATCCACCCTCTACCAATACCAAACAACCTTTTTTAAAAGTTGCAACGGCTTAAATAGTGTTCCATTTTTAAAACTGCAACGGATTAAGGGCCTCCATTTAAAATGAATGGCGTTTTTATGCTTTTACTTTGTGTAGCCGATTTCCCCATCCCGGCCATTACGTCTAAACAAAATGTAAAACTTAAACGAAAAAAACATGTCAATCTTTAATCCATTAAAACGCCGGATCGCCTTAACTGGTTTTTTGGCACTGGTTATAGCTGTAAGTGCCGTAGCCCAAAAGAAACAGCCCAACATCCTCGTCATTTTTGGAGATGATATTGGCCAGTCAAACATCAGTGCCTATAGCCGCGGGCTGATGGGTTTTATGACCCCCAATATTGATCGCATTGGTAACGAAGGCGGCGTATTTATCCAATATTATGGCCAGCAAAGCTGTACAGCGGGTCGCGCGGCCTTCATTACCGGCCAATGCCCTTTCCGCACCGGTCTAACCAAAGTTGCTTTGCCGGGAGCACCGGTTGGTCTGCAAAAAGAAGATCCTACGATTGCTGAATTCCTTAAGCCTTTGGGCTATATGTGCGGGCAATTTGGCAAAAACCACCTGGGCGATGCAGATAAATATCTGCCTACAGCACATGGATTTGACGAATTCTTTGGTAACTTGTATCACCTGAATGCTGAAGAAGAACCCGAAAATCCTGACTATCCAAAGGGAGAGGCATTTAAAAAGAAATTTGGCCCCCGCGGAGTAATTCATTCGACCGCTGATGGTAAAATTGAAGATACCGGCCCGCTTACCAAAAAAAGAATGGAAACTGTAGATGAAGAGTTTTACGCGGCAGCAATAAACTTCATGACTACGCAGGTAAAAGCCGGCAAACCATTCTTTGTATGGTTTAATAGTACCCGCATGCACGTATACACACACTTAAAACCATCATCAGACGGAAAAACCGGCTTGGGTTTACAGGCCGACGGCATGACCGAGCATGATGCCATGGTTGGCGATTTGCTTAAATTTTTGGATGATAATCATCTTACCGATAATACTATAGTAATTTACAGTACCGATAACGGTGCTATGAAAAATCAGTGGCCCGATGCTGGAGCTTCTCCTTTTAAAGGTGAAAAAGATATGGAAACCGAAGGCGCCTTCAGGGTACCCGCGTTGATCCGTTGGCCTGGAGTTATTAAACCAGGTTCAAACTTTACTGGCTTGTTTTCTGCTGAGGACTGGCTCCCTACCTTAGTGGCAGCTGCAGGTGGCGATCCGAACCTGACTACTTCTGCAACAAAAGGCGTTACCGAAGGGGCTAAAAAGTTCAAGGTGCATTTAGATGGATATAACCAGATTCCTTATCTGAGCGGACAATCGGGTACGTTGCGCCATGAATTTGTTTACTTTGATGATGATGGTAACCTGGTAGCTTATAGGGATGAACGCTTTAAATATTCCTTTGCCAGACAGGATGCACATGGTATGGAAGTATGGCGCGTGCCCATGACTAAGATGAGGGCGCCAATATTTGTTGACCTGCTCAGTGATCCTTACGAGTATGCTCCTGGTAACTCGGCAGCATGGGAAGACTGGGCAGTAAAACATGCTTTCCTGATATTACCTGCCGTCGAAAAAGTGGCGCTATACATGTCAACTTACAAGGAGTTCCCGCCACGACAGGCCCCCGCATCATTCTCCATTGATGATATTATGAAAACGGTGCCTGCTCCGCAAATGAAAAATTAAGCTGTAAAAACTAAACATCAGCATTCAATCATACATCCTTTATTTATACGAGGATGTATGGTTGTTTCTTTTTCTAAAACACAGGATATGTCGACAAAAGAGCAAATACTGGAACTAAAAAATCGAATTGCCGAAAATATCATCGGACAGGAAGATGTGATCACCAAAATTTTAATTGGCCTGCTCACGGACGGTAATGTGCTGCTGGAAGGCTTGCCCGGGCTTGCAAAAACCAGGGCGGTAAAAAGCCTGGCAAAAAACCTCGATTGCAAACTGAGTCGTATCCAGTTTACGCCCGATTTATTGCCATCAGATGTTACCGGTACGGAGATCTATCAGCCCCAGGATAAAGAGAAATTTATATTTCAACCCGGCCCTATTTTCAGCAACCTGATTTTGGCTGATGAAATAAACCGTGCCCCCGCAAAAGTACAAGCCGCCTTGCTGGAAGCTATGGAAGAGCGCCAGGTTTCCGTAGCAGGCAAAACACACAAAATGGAGCCCCTGTTTATGGTTTTGGCTACGCAAAATCCGATTGAGCAGGAAGGTACCTATCCCCTGCCCGAAGCGCAGCTGGATCGTTTTATAATGAAGATAGAGGTTACCTACCCAGGTAATGATGACGAGATAAAAATAATGCGGCTGGTTAGGGAAGAATCAAAAACTAAAGAAGCTAAAATCGACCCCATACCGCAAAAAGTAATTTTCGATGCCCGCGCTGCCATCAACAATGTACAGGTGAAGGAACCTGCCGAAAAATATATCGTGGACCTTATTGGCGCCACCCGCTACCCGGAAACATTCAGCAAAGATTTAAAACGGTGGATAAATTATGGCGCCAGTCCCAGAGGTACTATTAATATCGACAAATGCACTCGCGCTGTTGCCTGGCTCGATGGCCGCGATTATGTAACCCCCGATGATATTCGCTTTATAGTGCACGACGTACTGCGCCATCGCCTCATTTTAAGCTACGAAGCCAATGCCGAAGGAATAAGCCCGGATGCCGTTATTGACGAGTTATTAAAAGTTGTCGCGGTGGCCTGATATCAACCGGAACGCTCACTATTCATCTATCAAAAAAAAGCATGCTCGGTTTCAAACAACATAATGAAATAGCCTACCCTGTTGAAGTGGTTACCACTTTACAGGATCTGATGCGCTATGAGTTTTTGGTACAATCGGGCAATTTGCTACCCCAGCACCCGGTGTATGCCATTCTTGCGGGCAGGCATACCTCAAAACTGAGAGGACGCGGGCTCGACTTTGAAGAAGTACGGCAATATGTAGCCGGAGATGATATCCGTAATATCGACTGGCGCGTAACCGCCCGCACCGGCAAAACACACTCAAAAGTTTTTAACGAAGAAAAAGAACGCCCAACTTTTATAGTGGTTGACCAAAGCAGCTTTATGTTTTTTGGTTCGCAGCGTTTTGTAAAATCAGTATCGGCAGCGCATGCTGCAGCTATCAGCGCATTTTATACCATTAAGCGGGGTGATCGCGTAGGCGGTATTGTTTTTAACGAAGAAGGGTATGATTACATAGCTCCTAAACGCAGCAAGGCGCTGGTTCAGCACTTTTTGCAGACAGTGGTCAACCGCAATGAGGTGTTACCGCTGCGCAAAACAGTGCAAGCCAATACTACCCTGCTCAATACCATGCTGCAACGAACACAAGCTGCCGTTACGCATGATTATGTGATTACTGTAATCAGTGATTTCTCTATGATTGACGAACAAACCAAGCAGTATTTAAGCAATATGAGCAATCACAACGATGTAATACTCATCCACATTTATGATTTGCTGGATGAGAAATTACCTGATGGCAAGCTCATTTTAAGCGATGGTAAACGTCAGATTGCCTGGCAGAACAGTAAGAGACGTTGGGGCGCTAAGTACCCGAAAACCTTTGCTGATATGCGAAAAACTTTAACAGAAGAGTTTGACCGCTACCGTATTCCCATTGTTTTTTTTAACACCACAGAGACAATAGAAGATCAGGTGATGCAGTCCATGGGCAGGCTCTTGAGAAGATAAGGAAGTCATCCTAATAAATAAATAAAAAAGAAATTATGGATCAGCAAGTTGGAAAATTAATTGAGCCACCTCCGGTACCTTTCAGTTTTGAACAGCCGGGCTGGTTTGTATTGGGTGGTTTGCTTGTATTGCTCCTCGTTGTAATTACCTGGCTACTGGTTAAATACTATCACCAAAACCGCTATCGCAAACATGCTTTGCAATTTTTAAATAATACAGAACAAACGCTTTCGCAGGTAAAAGAATTTGATCTGCTGATTTACCAGGCACAAATGCTGATTAAACGGATAGCCATGGCGCGTTACGGCAGGCAAAATGTATCAGGCTTAAGAGGCGATCAATGGATAGCCTTTATTAACAGCACCTGGCGCGAAAAATCTTTTAACAATAATGATGAGGCTTTATTAAATCAAAACATATACGCAACCGGGCAACCAATCTCGGCTGATGAAGCGGCAAATTTCACTAACAAAGCACGGCGATGGATAAAAAAACACAAAAGAAAGTATGCAGTTTGAGATAGCCTATAAGTGGGTCTTTCTGTTGGCCGTATTGCCTGTTGTAATATATGCTATTTTACCTGTTTTGCGAAAAAAACGGAGCGGCCTTATTGCACCTTTTTTTTGGCGGGCCATATCGGTTTCGGAGCAAAAGCCTAAAAGGCGGGCCTGGGTAAGTCGTAAAAACCCCCTTTCGTGGTTAATACTTATCCTGTGCTGGCTGTGTTTGCTGGCAGCAGCATCTTCGCCCCGTTATGTGGGCAAGCCGGCAAAAAAAACCAAAACGGTAAGGAGTTTTCTCATCGTAACAGATATTTCATTCAGTATGGCAACAACTGACTGGTATGCTAACGGTAAAAGACTAAGCCGCTGGGGCGCCATTAAATCAATTATGAAAGGCTTTGTGAAAAATCGCAAAAGCGACCAGGTTGGTCTGGTGATGTTTGGCAGCAACGCGTACTTACAATCGCCTTTTACCACCGATCTGGAAACCGTTGACTGGCTGATGGATCAAACAGAAGTAGGCATGGCCGGGCAAATGACGGGTATTGGCAATGCTATCGCTTACAGTACCAAAATATTTAAGGAAGATACCATAAAACAGAAAGTAATGTTGCTGCTCACCGATGGCATCGACAGCGGCCAGGGTATACCCCCGCTTGATGCGGCGCAGGCAGCTAAAAGAGATTCCATAATCATTTACACCATTGGAATAGGAAAGGCGGGCCACGGTGGCGGATATGACCTGGATGAAAAAACATTAAGAGAAATTGCCAACACCGCCGATGGAAAATATTTCAACGCCATGAACCAGGGACAGTTAAAACAGGTCTATAGTACGCTCGACAAACTGCACCCCGTTGTTTATGATGAGGAAACTTACAAACCAATTGTGTTACTATACTATTACCCGCTAGCAGCAACAGTATTGCTGGTATTGGTAGGTCAGCTATTAAATGGAACCGTTAGTTTATTTAGAAAAAGCAGTTAAAGACGATGGACTGGGACGAGCTTAAAGATACGATCAAAAAAACAGACTGGAAGGAGTTTCATTTCCTCCGGCCCCAGGCTTTGTATCTGTTCGTGCCGCTTGCTGTGATTGTATTGTTGCTCCTAATTGGCAATAAAGAGCGCAGGAGATGGAAAGCGATGATTGCCAAACCGCTGCGTCCATTTATGTTTAACAAGGGAAGTCGTTGGGCGATAGTTGCGCCGATATTGTTTTTTATAATCGGCGTTAGCTCCATGATTACTGGGCTGGCCGGCCCTACCTGGAAGAAAAAAGAAATACCCGGGCAAAAAATACAGGCAGTAGTATTGATTGCCCTTGATCTCTCAAAATCAATGATGACAGCAGATATCCAACCAAATCGTATTGAACGGGCCAAATTTAAAATCAATGATTTTTTAGACGCCAACCCACGGGCAAGGGCGGGTTTGATAGCTTTCGCGGGCACAGCACACCCGGTTTTACCTTTTACCAGCGATTATAAGATCATCAAATTTCATGCGCAAAGTCTTTCAAATCGCATCATGCCTGTGCAGGGTACTAACACCGCTGTTTTATTACAGCAAATTGACACCCTGATGAAGCATGTTACCGCACCAAGCACCGTATTATTAATTACTGATGCCATTGACAATGATGAAGCTGCGCAACTAAGTACCTGGGTTACCAATTCCATACACCGGCTGGAGATTCTGCTGGTTTCTACGCCTAACGGTGCTCCCATTCCGGGATATCCCAGGGTAATATCAAAGCAGGACCCGATCATAATTCAAAACCTGTCGCAAAATACTAAGGTCACTATTACACCATTAACGCTTGATAATTCCGATGTTAAGGCCATTGCAGGACGAATAAGTAAGAAACTGTACTTCGAATCGGAAAAGAAAAAAGATGCAAAAGAGTGGGATGATATGGGATATTTAATGATTATCCCTGCTCTGTTTATAACGGCGTTCTGGTTCAGGCGCGGCTGGACTATTCAATGGTGTCTGCTGCTGTTCAGTACACTGTTGTTATCGTCATGTGGCCTTCAATCTAAAAATCCCGATTGGTGGTATAGTAAGGACTACCAGGGGCAGCTACTTGAAAATGCCGGCAAGTATGCCGATGCCGCAGAACTTTTTGAAGATGATAAACATAAAGCCGTAGCCTATTTTAAGGCCGGAAATTATGCAGCCGCTGCTGACCTTTTTGCGCTCGACTCAACCGCCGCGGGCAATTATAATATGGGACTGGCACTTGCCAAACAAGGCCGCTACGATGCCGCCGAAATTGCTTTTAATAAAGCCGAAACGCTTGACCCAGCACTGAAGGAAATTGTTAAAAGTAGCCTGGAGGCAACAAAAGCTATAAAGAAACGGGCCGGTTCTATTACGCAATTTGCTCAAAAATCAATAGGTAAAACAACCCGCGATAAAGATATCGCCACAAAAAAGAATCATAAAAATGATCCTCTAAAAGAGCATAAGCCAATATCGGAGGATGATCAGTTGAGTTCGGATACCAGGGTAAAAAACCTGCCGAAGTTCGGTAACCGCGTATCTGATGAGGTTGCGACCAATATACGCAAAGCCAAAGAAGCTAAAAACCCAGGAACGACATCGCCAAAAGATAAAAGCGGCGAATTAGCCAGCAATATTTTATTGAGAAAAGCTGAAGCTGACCCAGCTGAATTTTTGCACAAACGATTTTTGCTACAGGAGAAGCTTTATTACAAAAAGATAGAAAGGAGCAAAACACAATGGTAAAAAAACAGCTCCTGATTATTATACTGATCTGCATAGCCCTCATTGCTAACGCCCAGGTAAAGTGTTTTGTGCAAACCCAAATGGACCGCAGCACGGTTTACACGCAGCAACCTTTTAAAGTAACCATTAATGTATTAACCGCCACCTGGTACACGGCCCCACTGGAGTTTGACAACTTTCAAATTCCTAATGCTTTTATTATGCCTTTTGATAAAACTGTACCGGGCATGTTTACCATTAACGGCAAACAATATGCCGGGCTAACCTTTTACTACATTGTTTTTCCATATAAAGAAGGGCATTACACATTGCCCTCAATAAATATTGTGGCCACAACCCCACCCGTTGGCGGCTACAAAGCCCAAAGGGTCAATGTAAAAATGCAGGCACTATCATATATTGTTAAACCTGTGCCAAAAAATTTCAGCAGCGATAGCTGGTTTGTGGCTAAAGATGTATCCATTGAACAAAAATGGAGCAGAAGTTTAAGCAAGCTAAAAGTAGGCGATGTTATTACCCGCACCATCATCCTAAACGCCAAAGGAACTTTACCGCAATTTATTCCGGAATTAAAAATGGATAGCTTAAGCTGGAGCAGTGTTTATCCGCAACCCGCCACGCTTACCGATACCCGTGATGAGTATGATGCCAACGGCCAAAGGGTTCAGTCTGTAACCTACCTGTTAGAGCAAGAGGGCGACTTTACATTTCCGCCTGCATCGGTTGAATGGTTTAATCCAATTAACAGCCGTGTTTATAAAAGAAATACACCGCTTGTTAAAATTCATGTGGCGGCCAATCCAAATCTGGGGATTTTAAAAACGGCAAAAGATAGTCTGAAAGCTACGATGCCCGTAAAGACGAGTATTAACATTAGAAAAGGGCCTTACCTCATCTATGGTGCTCCGTGGTACTATTTTGCTTTATACAGCGTAGTGGCACTTTGCTTGCTGTATTTTATAATCAGGCTCATTATTAAAATTTATCAGAAGATTGATAATGAATACAAAGCCTATTTATTGAACGAAAAATACTGGTTCAGCAAGTTTACCCATTCGTCAATAGCCTTACCCAAACTGCTGAATAATTTGTATGCCTGGTGGGATCGTTTTCCGGTTTCCAACAAATCGGCCTCGTTGCAAAAAGATGCTATCAGTCGGAATGAAAACGACATAGACCAGCAATTGGCGGCTTATTACAAACAGGAGTATGCCGATGGCGATATGGATGCCAAGGCTAAAACCGGATTTAAAAACAGTATAAAAAAATATCGCAAGGAACTGATGCAAAACGGCGCATCCCGGCCAAACAAAAACATAACGGATAATCAAACAGAGTGGAAATAATAATGAACAATCAAAAACCGCATACATATGAAAAATCACATCAACACAAAGAAGATATTGCTTATTGCATTGATAGTAATATTACCTGCTATTATTATATCCTTTACAGGCAAAAACACGCTTAAAGCGCCGATTGAAAAAAAAGCTAACAAGGCGGCAGATCCATTACCATCATGGAACGATGGCCCGCTGAAAAGCGCCATTATTGATTATATACAAAAAGTGACTACAGCTAACGGCAAAGGTTTTATCCCGGTTGAGGATCGCATTGCCACCTTTGACAACGATGGTACCCTTTGGGCCGAAGAGCCTACAATTGAGTTGGAGTACGCCAAGCTGGCTTTTAAAAAAATGATTCAAAAAAATCCGTCACTGGCACAACAGCAGCCGTATAAGGCCATTATCCAAAAAGACAAAGCTTACCTGGCTAGCGTTGATGAGTCCTCCTTGGTAGCCGTCATCTTAAAATCTTTATCGGGCACAACTGAAGAGGAGTTTGAAAAATCAGTAAAGGCATATTTTGATACCGCTCATTATGTTATTCAAAAAACAGTACACCCGGTGATAGACGCCAGATACCAGCCGCAACTGGAACTGCTGGACTATTTACGTGCAAATGGCTTTAAAACATTCATTTGTACCGGCGGCACCATTGAGTTTGTAAGAGCAATCTCTGTAAAATACTATGGTATCCCATTAGAACAGGTCATCGGCACAAAACTTCAATATAAGTTTGATGAAGACACCCGCACCATTTTGCGCGAAGGAAAAGTAGCGTCTATTTGTGATAAGGGCGGTAAACCGGTAAATATTCAGTGGCACATTGGTAAAATACCTGTTTTTGCGAGTGGCAATGAAAAGAGCGGCGGAGATATCGAGATGCTTAAATATTCGCAAATGAGTAAGTACCCCAGCTTTCAATTATTGGTTAACCATGATGATGCAGTACGCGAATTTGCCTACCAGGAGAAAAACAATGCTTCAATAAATGCAGCAATGGTAAATAAATGGCATGTAGTAAGCATAAAGAACGACTGGAAAACAATTTTTTCCGCACCTTAAATAATAAGCAAAAAACTTTTGTTGTATATTCATATTCGTAAATTAAGGGCCATGATAAATATTGATAACAAAGCAGGAATAGTACTTATTGCCGTTCTGTTATTTGCACTGTCGTGTAAAGATCACAAAAAACAAGTTGCACAAGTGCAGGTGCCGCAACAGGCAACACCCGCAATAAACGTAAGCTATGGCGTAAAGAAAATCTCTTTTCCATTCAGGAATGTAGCAGTGTGCAGGCCATCGGGATTAAACCGTTCTGACAGTGCCACCTTTATGGCCGGCGGCGGCCGCGATTTTAAAGAAAGCATTTTCAATAAGCCTCTGCATAACCTGGCTATACCGGCCGGAATGATATTAATAAGCGGCGGCCAATTTAGCATGGGTGGTGTAAACCCGATTGGTATGGATGGCGGTGGCCATGAAGAGATGGATGATGCCAGGCCTGTTCACAGGGTTAGCATTGATGCATTTTTGATGGATGCTACCGATGTAACCAACAAACAATTTGCTGCATTTGTAAAGGCTACCGGTTACGTTACTGTGGCAGAACAAAAACCAACCCGCGAAGAATTTCCGGATGCACCTGAAGAAAACCTGGTGGCTGGCTCCATGGTATTTAGCCCACCAAACAAAAAGGTTCAGCTGAATGACTATACCCAATGGTGGGCATATGTAAAGGGAGCCAACTGGAAACACCCCAGCGGACCCAATAGTAATATTATTGGCAAAGATAACTATCCGGTTGTACAGGTTTGCTGGGAAGACGCCGTAGCCTATGCCAAATGGGCCGACAAACGCCTGCCTACGGAAGCCGAATGGGAATTTGCCGCGCGCGGAGGTCTATCAGGCAATTTATATGCCTGGGGCAATCAACTGAAACCTAAAGGCAAATGGATGGCCAATATTTTTGAGGGCTCTTTTCCCAATAAAGATGCCGGTACTGACGGCTATACAGGCGTGGCCCCGGTAAAACAATTTCCGCCAAATGGTTATGGCTTATATGACATGGCCGGCAATGTATGGCAGTGGTGTAATGATTGGTATAGATCTGACTATTACGGCACGATTGCCAATAACAATGTAACAAACAACCCGACCGGTCCCGCTGATTCTTTTGATCCGGGTGAGCCCGGCGTTAAAAAGAAGGTACAGCGGGGTGGCTCATTTTTGTGTACCGATCAGTATTGCACCCGCTATATGGTTGGTACCCGCGGTAAGTGCGATTACAGATCAGCTTCTAATCATATTGGGTTTAGGTGTGTGGCTGATATTAAACCATTAACTGCCAATAATAATACCCTTATGAAAAAATAATATTGCTGGTTATAAATCATTGTTGTTAGGCATAAATGTATCATGCAGGTATCATAAAAAAAAGCAATACAGTTTTTGATGTACTGCAAAAGACCATTTTTATGTACATTAGGCATAATTGATTTAGCTTTATCTGCTATTAATTCTGGTTATCATGATGGATAACCCTAAATTGACATAGAATAATGGCCAAATCAAAATTGCAGATAATTTAAATGCTGTGATAGCAATATGTCTTAATCAAAAACAATATAGATCGATGCTTAATTTTTACACTTATAAAAGAGTCTTTTTCTTAATCATTTTTCTCACCATATTTTACGCAAAGGGCCAATCGCAGAACACATCGCCCGATAGCATTAATACCGCCGTTGAGCCTGAATACAATAAGGTAAACGGCTTTCACCGCATGTTATTTGGTGAAAATTACCGCCAGCTTTGGGCTACTAAGGTTAAACTTCCTGTTTTTTATCTCGAAAAGGAGAAAGGTGGATTAAAAATATTGCAGCTTGGCGGTGGCATGCAAACCAAATCATTACGATTACAGGACAGCAGCGGGCAAGAATGGGTTTTAAGAACTATCCAAAAATATCCCGAAAAGGTATTACCGGCCAATTTAAGGCCTACTATTGCCAAAGACATTGTACAGGATCAAATATCGGCCGAGCACCCATTTGCCGCATTAACAGTACCTATAATGGCTGAAGCGCTGGGCATACCCCATGCCCACCCAAAAGTTGTTTATGTACCTGATGATCCGGCTTTAGGGCAATACAGAAAAGAGTTTGCCAACCAAGTGTTTTTATTTGAAGAACGCGAACCATTAGATGCCGACAAAACAGATAATACTCCAAAAGCGCAACGAAAAATACAGGACGACAATGATAATCGTGTTGACCAGCATCTGGTTTTACGGGCCCGGTTGCTGGACATGCTGCTTGGCGACTGGGACCGGCATGAAGACCAATGGCGCTGGGAAAAGACAAAAGATGACGACGGTATTTTATATAAACCTGTACCAAGAGACCGTGACCAGGTTTACGACAGCGCCAATGGATTTTTGCCCTGGGCAGTATCGCAATATTTATTGATGGCCAAATTTCAAAGTTATGGAGATCATATCAGATCCATTAACAGATGGAACCTGAATGCCCGGTATTTTGACAGGTACTTTTTAAATAGCTTATCAGAACAGGATTGGAAAACCGAAATTGCCTTTGTTCAAAAAACCTTAACAGATGAAGTGATAACCAGTGCCGTTAAACAAATGCCTGATACCATATTTAAATTGAGCGGCAATGAAATTATTAAAAAGCTGATAGCCCGCAGAAATGTTTTGGGTGAACAAGGTTTAACCTATTATCGCTTCCTGGCAAAAACAGTTGAAATACCAGCTTCAGATAAAAGGGAGAAATTTGAAATAGTGAATTTGCCCGATAAAAGCCTGGCGGTTACCATCAACAAAATAAAAAAAGATGGCCGGGTTGAAAAAATTGTTTATCAGCGAACTTTTGATCCTGCTGTAACCAATGAAATAAGGCTATATGGCTTTGGCGGAAAAGATCAATTCATTGTCTCCGGTAGTAAACCATCGCCAATACTGGTGCGAATGATTGGCGGTGATGATGAAGATACGTTTACTATAGATAGTACGCTGCATAATAAATCAAAACTATATGTTTATGACAGGTCGGACGAAAAAAACGATCTTCCTCCTTCTTCTCAAGCCCGAATAAGAACAGCGGCAGACACATCGGTAAACAGCTACCATAAATTCAGCTTTAAATATGATTATTTGCAACCACTTTTACTGGCCAGCTATGATAAAGATTTTGGGTTCCAACTCATTCCTGAATTTGTTTTAGAAAAGCATGGATTCAGAAAAGAGCCTTATTCTTCAAGACAAAGTTTGTCAATTGATTATGGATTTGGCAGCAATTCCTTGCTATTAAATTACAAAGGCGAATTTAAAACAGTTATTGGCAATAACGATTTGGTTGTAAACGTACTATCAAAAGGGCCAAACTATAACAGTTACTTTTTTGGCGTGGGCAATAACACTGTTTTTGTAAATTCAGGCGATAAGCAAATTGAATATTATAGAAATGTTTATGACGATGTAATTGCAGACGTACGGCTACGGCATAAATATGGCAAGTGGGTAGGCAGCTTAGGTGTTATAGAAGAATATTACAACAGTAGCCAAAACGACAACCAGGATAGGTTTTTAAATGAATATAATGAGCAGCACCCCAACGAAAAGGTATTCAGCACACAGGTTTCTACCGGCATAATTGGTTCTTTAACCATCGACACCAGGACAAAAGGTATCATACCCCATAATGGCATTTATTGGAATACCGTAGCAACAGGTATGACCGGAATAAACATAAGTGACCATACCTATCGGAAATTTTCAACCGATTTTAGTTTTTATTTAAATCCCGACAGAGATTCCGTTTTTATTATCTCCAACCGTATTGGTGGCGGCATTGTAACCGGCAATGCGAGTTATTATCAACAAGTAAAATTAGGTGGTGATTTAGACCTCCGGGGATTTTATATATGGCGTTTTACAGGTAAGAGCATGGCTTATGATAACTTCGAAATCCATTTAAAATTATTTGATTTTACCTCATACGTAACCCCAGGCAGCGTGGGTGTGGTAGGGTTTAATGATGTAGGCCGTGTTTGGACTCCGGGTGAGTCGTCAAATGCATGGCACGACGGTTATGGCGGCGGTTTTTATGTAATACCGGCACAGTTGGTGCTTTTGCAGGGCGTAGTTGGCTTTTCAAAAGAGGGAGCATACCCTTATATAACAATTGGCTATAAATTTTAATAGTTTTATACTAAAATATGAAACTTAGGCAACCAGAGGAAAATCCCTTCCAGTTACAACTCTCATTTAATAAAATAATTGAGCATTGGGAGCAATTGGCCATTTCTTCAAACGATAACCGGAGCGGGCTGGCTAAACATATCTTAAAGGAAATTGAACTTTATCCCGAATTTAAAACCGGCATTACTAATCTCAAGCAGGTAAAAAACAATCCAGAGCTTATTAGCCTATTATTATCGGAACTTTTCCCTGCAGCCCTCACCAATAATGAAATTAAAGCTATCACGCTCCCCTACCAGCATTTGCTGATTAACCCAACAAAACGGCTTCAAAATATTCTTAATTCGGCCAACCCGCCATTTGATATTTATATCAGTGATTCTGATAATCACCAATTGTACATAATGAGCTGTTGCCTTATTATGAACAGATTTTATGGCACCAGTTTTGATTTTACAAGGCCACTATTTTATAACATTCCCACCTCCGAAGGTGTAATTAAATATTACCGGATTACCTATAACGGCGATTTTCTTGAGCTCATTCCCACTGAAAATGCTATCGCCATTTCGCAGGCTGATATTGAACTATTGCGCGATAACTTTGATGACCTGGAGCTGTGGAAACAAAAATTTCCACCGGGAAGCTGGCTCATTAAAGGTTTTGCTATTATAACATTGGTTGATGTTACTGTTGAAAATGCGGTATCAACCTTAAAAGAAACCTTATTAGGCGAGCGCAATGAAATATTGAAAAAACAACTGGAATCAATCTATCGTTCCATCTTTAATATTCCTGATCTTCACATTGGCCTGGCTGCATACAATGCAAAAGAAAACACATTTAATACGGTAAATTTTGACCAACGGATTTCAAGTTTCCTTTTATCAGATGAGCTGGAAAAAGAAGCCGATAAAGCCCTGTGTTCATCTGCGGTTACCAATCTTATCGAAAAAAAAACATATTATGCAGTTTCAGACGTAGCGGCATACCTGGCGAAAAATGAAAATAACGGGTTCATAAAACACTTCAATGCGCAAAACATTAAAAGTTTTATATTGGCCCCAGTTGTTAAAAACAATAAGCTGATAGCTATTTTTGAAGTTGTTTCGTACAAAGTGGGACAACTTAACAGTATCAATGCCAATAGGCTAAATATAATAATGCCTTTTTTAACTGATACTATTGACCGGCAGTTTACCGATCTTAATAACCGGGTACGCGCCCTTATACAAATTGAATACACCACCATTCATCCCAGCGTTTATTGGAAGTTTGAAAAAGAAGCCTTAAAATTTTTGCGTTATAAGAACCTCGATAAAACGTATTCTTTAAAAGAGATCATTTTTGAAGACGTGTTTCCCCTTTACGGGCAAATTGACATTAAGGATTCATCAGTGAGCCGGAATTACTGTTTGCAAACAGACTTACAAAAACAAGCCGCAGCCGTAATGGCATTATTACAGCAGTTACAATCTTATTTTAAGGCAGAGGCAGATCGATATATAAATGAATTAAACGAAATCATTATTCAACTCAGCTCATCTTTTAAAGCTGATACAGAACAATCTTGCAATCATTTTCTGGATAGTAAAATTTATCCCTTGTTTAATCAGGCCATTTCATCACAGCTAGCCATTACGCCATTGATTAACCATTATTTTTCAAACAGCGATAAACACAATGGCGATTTTCACACACATCGCCGAAGATATGATGAGACTATCACACTGATAAATGAAAAAATGGCGTTGAAGCTTGACCACGACCAGGTTGAGGCTCAAACCAGGTTTCCGCATTATTATGAACGATTTAAAACCGACGGTATAGAGCATAGTCTTTATATTGGATCTTCCATTTCTCCGGACCGTAAATTTGAACTATCTGACTTGTATAACCTGAGGCTATGGCAGATACAGGTACTTTGCGAAATGGAGGCAGAACACCAGGTTCAAAAACCTTATCTTCCCTACCCGCTCGAAGTAACATCGCTAATATTGGTATTCAGCAACCCGATAGCCATCCGCTTCCGCACAGACGAAAAACATTTCGATGTTGACGGCGCTTATAATGCACGGTTTGAAGTAGTAAAGAAAAGAATAGATAAAGCTTTTGTTAAAGGTACCAACGAACGTATTACCGCTGTCGGGAAATTAGCCATTGTTTATTCAAGCAAAGAAGAAGAGTGGGAATACATTACCTACATTCAGTTTTTACAATCAAAACAAATGCTTGATGATGAAATTGAATTGCTGGAAATAGAAGATCTGCAAGGAATTTCGGGATTAAAGGTTTTGCGCGTAAAAATATTGTACAATAATAAACTGCCGTTCGCAAAACGATATGATTATAACGAGTTATTGCATGAAATTAAACAACAGGATGTTTAACAAACTTTCTTTGTTTTCATTATCTATCTAAAACAAACACTATGAATTACCACAAGCTGCTTGAAAAAATCACCGAACATGTGTTGGAATATTTCAAGGCACAAGACGATAAAACTTTTATTTATCATAACAAAAAGCATACGGAAGATGTGGTTAATAGAACTACAGAAATTGCAAATCACTATGAAGTAACCCCTCACGACCTGTTTATTGTTTGTGCCGCGGCGTGGTTTCATGATTTGGGGTATATGATTGATCGCAGCCATCATGAAACGCAGAGTGCCTTGCTGGCAGAAAATTTTTTAAGAAGCAAAGAGGTTGGCGAAAGCGATATAAAGCTTGTTAAAAGTTGTATAATGGCAACCCAAATGCCTCAAAAACCTGTTAGTTTACTGGAAAAAATTATTTGTGATGCTGATTTATACCACCTGGGAACCGACGAATTCTCCCAAAAAAACAAACTATTATTTAAGGAATATAATAATATAAATCATCCACCTATTGATAAAACGGAGTGGCAAAAAAAGAGTGTAGTATTTTTAGAGGCGCACCAATACCTTACTGATTATTGTCAGCAATTATTAAACGATGGTCAACAGAAAAATATTGAAATGCTAAAAAGCAAAGTTGAAAACTCTATTAAAAAGCCTGAGGTCAGCACTAATGAAGAGATTATTGCTGCTGTTGATTCGTTTGCTGAGCATCCAAAAACAAAAAAAAACAAAGACAAAATATTTGAAGATAAGCCTGATAAAGGAATAGAAACCATGTTTCGTATCAGCTCAAGTAATCACCAGCGACTTAGCGATATGGCTGATAAAAAAGCGCATATCATGATTACCGTTAATTCAATCATTTTATCAGCCTTAATAAGTTTGGTATTACGCAGACTAAATGAATACGAATATTTACTCGTGCCCACTATCATATTGTTATCTGTGAGTGTAGCTGCCATGACTTTTTCCATATTATCTACCCGTCCGTCTATTCCCAATGGTGTGTTTACCAAAGAAGATGTAGACGAAAAAAGAGTTAACCTGTTGTTTTTTGGCAACTTCTATAAAATGGGGTTAGATGATTACACCTATGGCATGCTAAAGATGATGGACGATAGAGAATTTTTGTATGGCAGTTTAATAAAAGACGTTTACTCGCAGGGGGTAGTTTTGGGCAAAAAATACAGGCTGCTCCGTATTGCATATAGTGTGTTTATGTTTGGTCTTATCGTTTCAGTAATCGCGTTTATTATTGCGGTTACATTTTTCAGTGCCAAACATATAGTTTAATTGATAAAATCTTTAAATTATAAAACCAATGAGCAAACCATTCATTTCAGTTATTACGCTTCTGGTAATTAACCTGATTCTCATCACCGCCGCCTGTGGGCAAACAAAAGCGGGGAAACCCGGCTTACGTGTTATTTTGATACGCCATGCGGAAAAACCTGTTGACGGGGACAATTTATCTTGCAGCGGTTTCAACAGGTCGGTAAAATTGCCGGATGTAATTAAAAGCAAATTCGGCATCCCCGATTATGTATATGTTCCATCCCCGGGAACCGGAAAACAAACCAAAAATTGCCGGATGCTGCAAACCGTTGTGCCGTTGGCTGTAAAATATAACCTAACCATCAACACAAATTACAGTGTTGATCAATCTGATAAATTAGCGAACGCCGTCGAGAAAAATAAAGGAACGGTTTTAATAGTTTGGGAGCATAAAGAATTAGTATCCATTGCTGCAGAATTGGGTGTAAAAAAAAGTTTATTGAGCTGGGATGATAACGACTTCGACAGCATATGGATTATCACTTTTAATCATGGCCAGGCTACACTAACAAAGGATAAAGAAGGGATTAAGCCTGCGCAAGCATGCTCTTTTTAATATTTATTAACACCAACAAATGAAAGAAACGCCCGGAGAATCCTCAATACCAACTGAAGAGGCAGCAGGAATATCCACCAACGGTAAAAAAAAGAAAACTAAGGACACTGATAAACCGGACAAAGGTATCGAAACCATGTTTAGAATAAGTTCCAAAAACCAACAGGAATTAAGCGACATGGCCGATCAGAAGGCCCATATCTTAATAACCGTAAATTCCATCATTTTATCGGCTATAATTGGTTTGGTGTTGCGAAAGGTAGATCAGTACGCCGATTTAATTATTCCCAGCTTCGTTTTGATGACGGTGAGTATCCTGTCTATGACTTTTTCCATTTTAGCAACCCGGCCATCAATACCCAAGGGCATATTTACTAAAGAAGATGTGGACGAAAAAAGAGTTAATCTTTTGTTTTTTGGCAATTTTTACAAAATGAGCCAGGAAGATTACAACTATGGTATGCTTAAGGTAATGGATGATAAAGACTTTTTGTATGGCAGTTTAATAAAAGATGTATACTCGCAGGGGATTGTGCTGGGTAAAAAGTATCATTTATTGCGCATTGCTTATAACATCTTTATGTTTGGGCTTATAGTTTCGGTATTGGCGTTTATTATCGTTATAATGTTTTTTAGCCATCCAGCGCCTGCAAAATAATCATGAATAAACAATTGCACCGGATACTTTTCCTGCTGATAGTAATGATACTTGCTATCCCCGGTTTGGTGTTGGCTCAATTTGCAACCCAAAAATTCGATGATCGCATTTTAATTGACCTTCAGGATAACCGTACACCCGAACAAACCGGTTTTTTTCTGTTCATGTCGAATACTAATCAATACGTTGATATTGGTGTGCCAACTGCATTGCTGGCTGGTGGAATAATTGATCATAACGAAGCCATGCGCCAAAACTCACTGTATGTGGCAAGCAGCACGGCGCTTTCATACGGACTGACTTTTTTAATTAAACATATTGTTAAACGCCCGAGGCCATTTATACAAAATATTAATATAGTTCCGGTTTACCGGGCAAGTGGCACGTCCTTTCCATCGGGTCATACCTCTTCGTCATTTGCTACAGCTACTGCCTTATCCATCGCCTATCCAAAATGGTATGTAATAGTACCTTCGTTTTTATGGGCCGGTACGGTAAGTTATTCAAGAATGTATTTGGGCGAACACTACCCGAGCGATGTTGCTGCCGGAACCTTGTTGGGAGCGGGTTCTGCTGTATCGCTCCTATTTATTAAAAAATAGAACCAAATACCAATGTTGCAAAACCGGGTTGATCCTTTTGGAAATATTTTAAAGACCAGCGCGCGCGGTTTATGGATGGGTAACCGGGGTATTCTGCATAATGACCGTAAGGAATTGCTGCGCCCGTTTAAATTAAAAGCGTGGATTACCTGTAAACTCCAATTTAATGGCCGGAAACGTGAAGTTATGACGCCAAACAGGTATACAGAGCTTTTTTTTATGGATGAGGCTACATCCTTCGCTGCCGGCCACAGACCTTGTTTTGAGTGTCGACGGGAAGATTATAAGAAATTTAAAACTTTATGGTTAAAAGGTAATCCTGCATATAATTTTGACGAGAAAACATCTATACAAAAAATAGACGATATCCTTCATAGTGAACGGATAAATACCAATAAATCAAAGGTTCTTTTCGACGAGCAGCTGAAAAACATACCTGATGGGACCTTTGTCTTATTTAATAACCAACCCTACCTTATCTCGGGTGGGTTAATGCACTTATGGTCTCCTTTTGGTTATGCCGAGGGAACGGCTTTACCTGATGTGGATACACTACCCGTTTTAACCCCTAAATCCATTTTAAATACTTTTCGCGCCGGTTATTTGCCACAAATAGCCTTTAAAAAACTCTAAAACGGGCAAAATGTCCGTCTAAGCGGTTTCATCTTTAAAAATGCAACTCATTCTATAAATGGCGATGATTTTCAGTTTGTTTATTGATTCACAATATGTTATCTTACATCAGGGTTTGGGGTAAGCCTCAACCAGCTATTTACCGGAATCAACTGTTAACTAAACCCCGTCTTTATGAAAACCATTCTCGCTATTTGCTTGATGCTTATTTTTTCGGCCTGCTGGCGGCATAAAGTTTCAAATGTTACGGTAATTTCCCTTTCTTACCGCCAAAAAGATATTCAAAAGGAGTTTGACACCTTATATAATCACCAAAAAAATAAACGCGGCGCTTACAAAGGCATTATAGAGCAGGCATTGGCTGTATGCCACAATGATGAAGACCATGCCGATACGGTTATACAAGATGTATTTTCCAGCATGTACTTCAACCACCGTACCGGCCAATATGACTGCGTAACAAACACAACTTTTAAGTTTCGTGATGGCAGCATTTCTACGGCAGGAATATTTAATTTAGTTCCGGGCGATACCATAGCTCCCAATCACGATTTTCCCATTAGTGGCGGCAGTGCTTCATACCGCAATATATATGGCACCTATACACGCAAATATCAAAATGGTATTTATCACGTAGAACTACGGTATTTTAAACTGAAATAACCGCAATAAAAATACCGTGAAATTACCCGTTGTTGTATATCAGTTATCGCCGTAACTTTATAGCAAACGGGAAATAATACCTGCACCATTTTATAACCTAATTCCTAAAAATCATGAATGTTTCTGCACTCGATGAAAGCGGCCAGCCGGTAGACTGGTGGTTTATTTACAAAGTACCACAGCTAAGTTCCGGGGTTGGTAATGATGCCGCTACCGGTTATGAATATGTTTATTACGATTCTAAGATTGATGCAAATTCAGATCCTCGTCAACGGGTTGTAGCTAAATCACCTTATGTTCTCAACAGTAGTGATGGCGCGCTTAACCTTACCATGGATTCCGTATTTAAGGGTTTTAAAACACCAGCGTCAACCTTAGGGTGGATACTTTATAATGATGAGATGCCTGCAGTTGTTGGGCGTCATGACGATGGAACAAAAGGGCACACCAAGGGTGTAATCGCATTTGATACAGATTCAAAAACAGCATTTTGGTTACTTCACTCCTGGCCCAAATTTGCTGACCCAGGGGCAACAACTGACCCAACTCCTCAATACGGACAAACATATTTGTGCGTTTCACTGGATCTTGCTACAGCTAATAATATCGCCAAGTTGATGAAAGATCACCAGGAGCCGCAGATTTATCTTCCACATGTGCCCAATTTACCAGAAACAGCTGATCTTTATGCGCTTACTCAACCATTAACATCAAAGCCGACTCCTCTTGGCGAGTCATTTGACTTTACAACAAAAGGTAACATGAGCTTTAAGGTTATTGCCAAAAACCGGGAATGGAACGATGATTTTTGGAACGACTTGGTTGGGGTTAAATTGGGTGATGATATGGATGATGAAACATGGATCCGTGGTAAAATACCGCCGGTTGCCGATAGTGACGGTATTCATAAAACGTTCGATATAAAATATATAAACCTGGGCCCCCTTGGGGCGCATTGGGCCTGGCCCGAAACTCATGACCATGCGAAATGGGGAATTACCCTGCACGAACCCTGGATATGTATTGCCGATATTAATAGAATGATTTCGCAAAGAAAGCGTGGTGGCGGGACTATTGCCTTTCAAAATTTCGTTTTGTGGTCGGCATTGTCCAAGACGAGCATTGTTTTGGCGCCGCCAGGGTCCAACAGAACTGAGACAATCGCCCTCATCCAACAAACACATGATCATGCATCAGAGGCCCCGCCAAAGGCATAGTTTGTATGAGTAAACAAAAAAGGCAACCGGGAGAAAATCCGGCTGCCTTTACAACAATTCCAATCTCAATTACAAAACTTAATAAAATTAGCACTTATGTTATCAGCCTGACTGGCTTTTTCTACCATGCTATAATTTTATAATAAAAATTTAAATAAAATCATCATAAATTAAACATATATAATTTATAATCAACTATTTATAAATATAAGTTCAATTAAAAATTTAAACTTTATTTTAACTTTTAGGCAATATTATCTATTTTTTCATTACCAGCTTTACTGCAACCGAATCACCGACCACCTTGCCATATCGGGTTGATACTACACAGGAATTATGAAAATGAATGCCTCCATAAAACCTGGCCCAGGCAGTTTCATCTGCCGCATCTCTGAATGATTTAAATGATCTGCTTTTTATTCCGAATTCCAGTTCCGAGGTATCGGTATAAGCTACATTATCACCCAAAACGCTGGTCAAAGCTTCGGCTGCTGCTGCTGATATGCTGCAATGCCCGCAAGTGTATTCAGGGAAAGGTGGCGTTTGTAAATGCGG
>Ga0302315_10001610_pt1 | contig 22552 bp, 20 predicted proteins | sample III_Palsa_N3_1_FD_200532 | JGI IMG/M metagenome (GOLD analysis project Ga0302315, IMG submission 200532) | Peat permafrost microbial communities from Stordalen Mire near Abisko, Sweden - III_Palsa_N3_1 | ecosystem: Environmental > Terrestrial > Soil > Palsa > Peat permafrost | place: Sweden...
CTTCTTCGTGCTGCTCTCGGGACGCATGGAAATCGTTCAACCAGACCGCCAGGGAGAACGCTTGATCGTTACCCATGCAGCTGGTGAATTTACCGGAGAAATCACCATGATCTCCGGCCGCCTGTGTCTGGTGCGCGGCAGAGTGACGGAAGCTGGCGAGTTCCTGGAAATGAGCAGCGGCGATTTGCGCGCCGTGGTTGCGCGGGACGCGGAGCTCAGCGAAATCCTTATGCGCGCCTTTATTCTGCGGCGCGTCGAACTGATCAATCGCGGCGCGGGGAACGTCATCCTCCTGGGCTCGATGCACTCTGCCCAGACTTTGCGTCTGCGCGAATTTCTCACTCGCAACGGCCATCCTCATACCTTCGTCGATCTCGACACCGATTCCACTTACCAGGATTTGCTCGACCACTTCCATGTCGGCATTGAAGAGGTACCCGTCGTCATCTGCAACAACCGGACCGTGCTGCGCAGCCCCTCGATTCAGGAATTGGCCCGATGCCTTGGCCTCAACGCCCACATTACATCTGGAGAAGTGAAAGACCTCGTAATTGTTGGCGCAGGCCCATCTGGACTGGCAGCCGCGGTTTATGCCGCGTCGGAAGGTCTCGACGTTTTGGTAATCGAGGCCGAATCGCCCGGCGGACAAGCTGGATCGAGTTCCAGGATCGAAAACTATCTCGGCTTTCCCATGGGAATCTCCGGCAACGAACTGGCAGGCCGCGCCGCGGCGCAGGCACAAAAATTCGGCGCAAAAGTCCTGATTGCCAACACGGTAACCAAGTTGAACTGCGAGCGCCGTCCCTACGAGTTGAGAGTCGATTGCGGCCAGGTCATTCGCGCCCGCACCGTCGTAATCGCCAGCGGCGCGCAGTACAACAAGCCGGACATCGAGAACCTCAAGAAGTTTGAAGGCCAGGGCATTTATTACGGAGCCACCTATATCGAAGCCCAACTGTGCGGCAAGGAAGATGTGATTGTCGTCGGCGGCGGTAATTCCGCCGGGCAGGCCACCGTCTATCTCTCTCAAACCGCAAGCAAAGTTCACATGCTGGTGCGGGGAAAGCAGCTGTCGGACACGATGTCGCGCTACCTGATCCAGCGCATAGAAGAAAATCCCGCCATCGAGATGCACTACTGCACGGAAATTGTCGGCCTCGATGGAGATGCGCAGCTCGACCGCGTAACTTGGCAGGATAAGAACACCGGCGAAACTTCAACCCACGACATCCATCACGTTTTCATCATGGCGGGCGCTTCGCCGCGTACCGATTGGCTGAAAGGGTGTGTGCTGATGGATAACAAAGGCTTCGTACTTACCGGACGCGACCTGGATCCGCTCTCCCAAGGCTTTAGTTGGCCGCTTCCCCGCGCCCCGCAAATGCTGGAAACCAGTTTGCCCGGAGTTTTTGCTGTTGGCGACGTCCGCGCGAACAGCGTAAAGCGCGTCGCTTCCGCCGTCGGCGAAGGATCAATCTCCATCTATCTGGTCCACAGGGCGCTGGCGGAGTTGTAGGAATCTTCGCGTTCATCGCGAAGATTTTATCGGCGTTATAATAGTAAGATTCTCAGTCGCCGAAAATTGCCCTCTGTGAGGGCAGTACCAAGTTGCCAGAAAAACCCCAGCCGGGCTTTGGCCGGCATGGCCCGGTCAAAGACCCGGCCCCACATAGAAACATCTAAAGGCTAAGAGCTAACACCTAGAGCTTCCATGGATTTCAAACTCGTATCCGATTACAAACCGCAAGGCGATCAAGGCCGCGCCATCGAGGCGCTCTTGCGCGGCGTGTATGACCGCGAGCAGCATCAGGTTTTGCTCGGCGTCACCGGTTCTGGCAAGACCTACACCATGGCCAAGGTGATTGAGGCGGTGAACCGTCCGGCGCTGGTGATGGCGCATAACAAAACTCTGGCCGCGCAGCTTTATCACGAGTTCAAGAATTTCTTTCCGCACAACGCGGTCGAGTATTTCGTTTCCTACTACGACTACTACCAGCCCGAGGCCTATGTCCCCGCCGCTGATTTATTTATCGAAAAAGAAGCGACCATCAACGACGAACTCGACAAACTGCGACTCTCGGCGACCCGCTCTTTATTCGAGCGCCGCGACGCGCTGATCGTCGCTTCGGTGAGCTGCATCTACGGTCTGGGTTCGCCCGAAGCCTATTACGGCATGATGCTGTTTCTGGAAAAAGGACAGAAGATCAAGCGCGAGGACATCACGCGCAAGCTGGTCGATATTCTCTACGAACGCACCAACGGCGAATTCAAACGCGGAACCTTTCGCGTGCGCGGTGACGTGATCGAAGTCTTCCCTACCTATGACGATATGGCCTACCGCATCGAGCTGTGGGGAGATCAGGTGGAGTCTCTGGCGCAGATCGATCCGCTCTTCAGCACCGTGAAGCAGAAATACATGCGCCTCCCGATCTATCCCAAGACGCACTATGTAATGAAAGATGAAACCCGCGCGACCGCAGTCGAGTCGATCAAGAAAGAGCTGGCGTGGTGGGAAGTGGAACTGGAAAAACAAGGCCGCGTGGTCGAGTCGCAACGCATTCACCAGCGGGTGAAGTTCGATCTGGAAATGATCAAAGTCATGGGTTACTGCCATGGCATCGAGAATTATTCGCGCCATTTTACGGGACGCATGCCGGGCGAGCCTCCGCCCACGCTGCTGGATTATTTCCCGCGCGACTATCTGATGTTCGTCGACGAATCGCATCAGACCATTCCGCAGCTTCGCGGCATGTATGCCGGAGATCGCTCGCGCAAAGAGACGCTGGTGGAGTACGGCTTCCGTCTGCCCTCGGCGCTGGATAACCGCCCGCTAACATTTGACGAATTCGACCATCGCACCAATCAGCTCGTTTACGTTTCGGCGACGCCGGGGCCGTACGAGCTGACGAAATCGGCGGGCGTTGTGGTCGAGCAGATCATTCGTCCTACCGGATTGATCGATCCTGAGGTCGAGGTGCGTCCGGTGAAGGGGCAAATCGACGACCTGCTGCACGAGATTCGCGCCCGCGTGGAAAAGGGCGAGCGCGTGCTGGTAACCACTCTGACCAAGCGCATGTCGGAAGACCTGGCCGAGTATTACGCCGAAGTGGGCGTGAAATGCCGCTACATGCACTCGGAAATCGAAACGCTGGAGCGGGTGAAGATTCTGCGCGACCTGCGCAAAGGCGAGTTCGATGTATTGATCGGCATCAATCTACTGCGCGAGGGCCTGGATCTGCCGGAAGTTTCTCTGGTGGCGATTCTCGATGCCGATAAAGAAGGCTTCCTGCGCTCGTGGGGATCGCTGATCCAAACCATCGGCCGCTGCGCGCGGCATCTGCACGGCCGCGCGATTCTCTATGCCGACCGCATGACTGATTCGATGAAGCGCGCCATGGACGAAACCTTGCGACGTCGTGAGATTCAAACTGCCTACAATCTGGAGAACGGAATCACGCCGGAATCGATCGTGCGTCCACTCGATATGACGCTCGCGGGAATCGTCGCCGCCGACTACACCGATCTGACCGGCGGCGAAGCCGAAGGCATGCCGGAATTCAAATCGCAGGAAGAACTCGATGGCTACATCGGCAAACTGGAGAGCGACATGCGTGAGGCGGCAAAAAGGTTTGAGTTTGAGAAGGCGGCGAAGTTGAGGGATACGATTAAGGAGTTAAGAACTAAGGAGTTTTTATTCGCGTAGGTGACAACATTCTGAAGCCCAGTCCACGCTATATACTCCCAATTAATGAAGGTCCCTATACCGATCACTTGCCCTCTCTGCAGCGAGAAATTTTCGCTTGAGGTCACTGGCAGCAACCTCCCAAAGTATTCCCGATGTCCGAAGTGCGGTGCCCAACCTTATAACATGTGGCCCTTGGGCAATGTTGTCACGAAGCTCCTGCTGGAACGCTCACGGCAGGAGCTTGCAAACGGAGATATGACCCTCTCCATACTTTTGAGTGCGGTCGCTGTTGAGACAGAGATGGCACACCTGTTCTTCAAGTGGAGAGGTATTGACTCTGGGAAGGTTCTCGCGAATCAAACTGCAGAAGACAAGGAGCAATGGGAAAACAAGTGGGCCAACATGCGGTCGATCGGGAAGAGACTGTGTGAACTATCTCGATTCCTGACGAATAAGCCTTTTGACGAGTTCGCACGTCTCAATAAGAAACTCTTGGAACCCGCGTTAACGGGTTACAACCCTGCGGCCTCGATTAAGGATTTCTTGCAGGAGCACCTTTTCGCCAAGCGAAACGACATCGCCCACTACGGCAAAATCGACTTTCAAGAAACGGACGGCCAAAAGTCACTCTCGCTCGCAACTGCCTTGCTTGACTTGCTCCACGCGATGGACCTTAAGCGTATCCATGCCCTGGACGAAGCTCACAAGAAGGCTCGCGATTCACCCGTGACGAAGGAAATCTGATGGCAACGCAGCTGCCATTGGCCTATTTCCGCAAATAGGCCGATGGCGACAAAATGCTGATCCCCCGCCACGGATGCATCCCCAGTAAATCCGCATCTCCTGTAATAATCACGTCAGCCCTGCCATTCAGCGCAACTTCCAGAAACTTGTCATCCTTCGGATCGCGGCACTCGCGAATAGTATGAATGATGGAAACAAACTCTGCGGTTTGTGCCATAAGCCGGATGAATTGCAGCCGCTGTTCAATGGTGACGTAGCGGTCGAATTTCTTTTGAGCCAGGACATCTGCCAATTCACTCATCGTCATCTGCGAGACGAGAATAACCCCTTCGTGGATGGCTTTGCCGACGGCGCGACCCGGCACGGAATCAAATCGCAGCAGCCTACTCACGAAAACGTTAGTGTCTATAACGACGCGCTCAACGGTGCGCATCAGTCTTTGAGGAGATCGGCAAGAATTTCAGCTGTGAGGCCGCGCGCTGCAGCCTGCCTGCTGACACGTTCGCAAAGGCGGTCCAGTTCGTCGATGTTTGCACCGCGAATCCGGTCATATTCTTCAGCCGACAAAATAACGGCAACATCGCGATTTTGACGGCGGACACGAACTGGCTCACGTTGTGCAGCGTCAATGAGCGCGGCGAAACGCTGCTTGGCGTCGGTGGCAGTGACGGTCTTCATTTATCTATTATAGATAAATTAGACAAACCAGACAAATCGCTGGACTCCATGATTCTTGTGTTACACTATTCTCGTGTCCTCAACCAACCGCCTTCGCAACGTAACTGTCACCCTCGAAGAAGACGTGGCCCAATGGGCTCGTATCGAGGCCGCGAAGCGGGATACTAGCGTTTCCCGACTGCTGGGAGAATTGCTGAAAGAGCGCATGGAAAAGCCTTCAACCCAGATGTCCGTCTCCGACGCAGCCGGACGATTGGCAAGTTTTGGCGAGCGGCATAGGCTGTCGCTCCGCGGACTCAAGATCAAAGAACTGATCAACGAAGGACGCCGGTGAGCCGGTTTGTCGTGGATGCGTCGGTGGTGCTGACTTGGTGCTTCCCGGATGAACACTCCGCCCTGTCCCAGAGAGTCGCCGAAATGTTCCAGCACGGCGACTCCGCGATCACGCCCTCTTTCTGGCCGCACGAAGTCCTAAACGCCCTGCTCGTTGGGGAAAAGCGCAAGCGGATTTCCCGTGATCTCATCCGCACCTTCCTGAACGACCTGGCAACGCTCCCGATTGTGCTGGAGGGATTACAAGCCGACGTAGTGTTCAACCGGATACAGTCTCTCGGCCGCGAGTATGGCTTAACCCCTTACGATGCCGCTTATCTTGACCTTGCCCAGGCGAACGATCTGCCGCTGGCCACCTTGGACGAGGATCTAATCCGGGCATGCGCTAAAACAGGCGTGGAGCTTGTACGAGAATAGGTTTACTACCGCCCGTACGCCGCGCTGGCCGCCAAAGGCTTGCGGTGGAAGGTGTAGCCATCGAAGGTTTCGGAGCGAAAATTCAGGTTCGAGGCGGCCAGTTTTTCGGTCTGGCTCAAGAAAAGATATCCGCCCGGTTCCAGATAAAGATGCAACCGCTCGAGCACAGCCAGCCGCTGGACGCGAGAGAAATGCGGCAGCACATCCATACAGAAGATGCAGTCAAAACGTCCGATATAGCCGGGACGCGCCAGATTCATGCAGTTAAACGTTACCAGGCTACGCAGGCGCGGCTTTACCAGCAGGTGCGCGGTGACGGCGGGCGACTGAGATCCAGCCTGTCCATGAACTGAATTGGCAGCGGAGTCGGCCTCCTCGCAAACCGGCGCCGCCGCAGGCGTGCCAATCTTGGAAAAGTAACTACGAATCATGGCCGGGGGCAGCCCCTCCAGCGCGGACTGGCGGTACACCCCGCGATCCGCAACTGCGATGTTGCCCGGCAGCAAATCGCTGCCCACAATGTGAATGGAGCATCCCGAGTTCAACTTCGCGCCCGGCTGTCCTGCGGGAGAATTTTCGGCGACGCCTCCGTTGCGCGAGGACTTGGCAGCGCCGTTGCCGGGTCCGCTGATGGCTGCACTCAGGTTCACGGGATTCACCGCGTCACAAACCGCCATCGCGATGGAGTAAGTCTCTTCTCCTGTGGCGCAGCCCGCGCTCCATATACGGATCGGCCCCGGAGTGTCCGCGGACTTGCGCGCGCAAAGTAGAGGCAGCACCTGCCGCGACAACGCATTCAGCGCTCCCGAGTGGCGAAAAAAACCGGTGGTCCCACTTACCAGGCCATCCAGCAGCGACGGCAGAATGGAAGATTCCTGCTCCGGAGAACGCAGGCGCTCCAGCAGCGTCGCGGGTGAGTCCAACTCCTGCGCTTCGATGAACTCGGCGACGTGCGTGGCCAGCGCGCTGTTGGGGCAATCCAGAATCACCCCGCTTTGGCGCTCGACCAGCAGGCGCAACTCCGAAAGTTCGTGCTCCAGAATGGTGCTGGTCGCAATTGACTTGTGCATAGGGCCTTTCCCCAAGCGCGCTCCAGAAAACTCGCACGCCCACCACCACTATCAAATCGGCATATTGCCGGGGGAGAATGAATTTGTTTTGCCCGCCGCTTTTAGCGTCGGGTCATCTTACAGCTATCTCCCGGGAACTGACTCCGGATTCAGCGCCCTGCCGCGGCCGCAATCCAGATTTTTCCGGAGTCCCGTTCCGCCTGCAGAGCCACCACGTTCATTTCTTTTTCCAGCGACGAAAATCGCTGCATCACCTCATGGATGCGCAGCGTCATGTTGCGGATGGTTTCAATCTGGCCCCGTACCTGAGCCGACAGACTGCCCGGCTCCAGCAGCAGGAGATCCGAATTTCCCAAAAGCGAGGTCAGCGCATTGTTCAGTCCATGCCGCATCTCGAGCATGTAGCGTCCCAGCATGGCCTGACGTTCGAGGGCGGCACACTTTTGTTCTGCGGCTCGCGCCCGAGCCTCGGCCCCGGCACGATGCACCGCCTCGCCCGCCGCCAGAATCAGCACGTCCAGCCAATTTTCATCCAGCCTGACCACCGCAGTTCGGGGCCAGCGTTCGCGCACCAGTTTCGCCGCCCCCGCATCCTCGCAGACACAGAACAAGGGTTGTGAGGTCGCATGCAGAGGTTCAATAATCACGGATAACAGCTCGCGCCGCAGCGGGCCGACGATCGCCACTGCAAAATCTTCCACCGTGCGCGGCCACAAATCTCCGCTGAGTATGGTGAACGTAGGCGCGTGCCGCTCCGCCTGCCAGCGCGCGGTCAGCTTGCGCGAAAACCCCACATCGTCGGAGATCACCAGTACGGTCGGATGTTCCACGTGCAAGTTTCCTCTGTCTGACTCGCGCACTCTTTGCGGGAGCCATTGATTTCTAGAAGCTGTCAGCTATCTCATAAAATGGTTTTGGGAAGGGCACGAGTTCAGTCGTGCCGCCCAGCACCAATAACGACGCGGGCTTAAGCCCCTGAGTGAGTTGGACAATTACTTTTTCGGTTCATTCCAATTATTTTTTCTGCCCCGGTTGTGGGTCCGCATCCGGACTCCACTCCGGCCCCGAAACTTCAAATTCGTCAGCATCATCAGTCACGGCAAACTTTACTTCCGGCTTTGCTGCCTCTTCAGGACTAGTCTTCGTCGCCGCTGCTCCGGACGACGCTGCTCCGCTCGATGATGCAACTCCAGCCGCAGCCGCCCGCGTTGCGGTTTTTGCCGCGGTAGTATTCGCCGCAGCCGCCGCGGCGCTCTTTACCGGCGCGGCCTTGGCCGCGGCAGTCGCTTCCGCCGCTTTCTCCCCACCCTCGGCTTCTGAACCGCGTACCAGCGCCGCATCCACCGACGCCAGCAGATCCACCATCATCCGCAGCGGCTGCCCAAAGGAATATTCCGCCTGGAACATCACTTTCCATGACTGGCAAATCATGCGTAGCCGGACGATCGGCTCCTGCGCCGAGAACTGCGCCCGCCGGCAATCGATCGTCTCCACGCCTTTTTCTTCCAGCTCGGCAAGCCCGTCGAGAATGTTGTTGAGATCGGTGAGCATCAGGCGGAAAAACATACGCCGCATCAAATAACCGAAGCGGGTAAATGCCACCAGCGCAATGGGCATATAGAACAGATCGCCCGCCTGCGCCTTGGCCTTGCGTCCCTGCTCGAGCACCCCGCCGTGCAGCAACTCGTCCAGCGACCGGCAACGCCGCGCCGCCTCCAGCACCCGGTCCAGCGCATTCAGCCACACCGGAGCCTTGAGTTCCACCTTGCCCAGCACCGGTTCCAATGCTTCCGCCACATAGGCCACATCGGCCCAATTGTCGTCCAGTTCGGTGGGCGCGATCTGGCTGAAATACTGCACCAGCAGGAAGTCGATTTTGTCACGCGAAGCATCCGTATGCGCAGTTTTGCCCAAAAAGTGTTGCGCCATCGCGATCAACCCATCGTTGTCGACCAGCGAACTGGTTTGCAGAAACTGCCGCAACTGGTGCACCTGGATGCGCTCATCCATATCCCGCAGCCACTGTTGCGCCTGTTCCACGGTCTCGCGTTCCGGCGAGTCCCGCGGCCCTTCCAGCGCCGCTAAAGCGGGCGCATCGATCACAAACTCGCGCGCCAGTTCGGAGTAAATCGGATGCAGGCGGACCGCGCTCGACCACAGCGCCGCATAATCCGGCGCCGGCGATTCCGGCTGCTGCGAGGAAGAAGAAGATGTCGTCATGATTTCACGATCCAGTTCGGAACTGCGTTAAGAAACCGCGCCGCCACCACCGTCGCTCCGGGATGGTACTGCACCGCCACCACCGAGGCTTCCGTATCCAGCGAGCCATCCGAATTGCGCAGCCGCAGCACGTCGGCGAACTCCAGCGGCGTGGTGCAGGAAAACAGAACTTCCCGCGAGGTTCCAAATTCAATTACCGTACTCTCGGTCAGGATGCTCTCTCCCGTTTCCCCGCGCGCGCCGTTACTCGCAGCGTTTTTGCGCGTGAGCTCCACCGGAATCCGCACCGGCGTGGCCTCGGGGAAAAAACGCGCCAGCTCAGCCACCGTGCTGGCCTGACTCGCCCGCCCCTTCGCTGTCCCGCTCTGCGCCATAAATCCTGTCATTCCGACCGAAGCTTTCCATTTTCCGATAGGAATGGAAAGCGCACTAGAGGAACCTGCTTTTCGTCTCAACCACCTAAGGTGCGGTTGGGCTCCCCCTCTTCCCGGTTAGGAAGAGCCTTGGGGAGCCAGAACGCGCGGTTATGCCACAATCAGGAGCACGACCGGGACCATCGCGCGGAACGGAAGGATTAGCACTTAGGCGCTATATTTATCAGTGAGTTAGGCGCTCTCCGGCGCAGATACTGCCAACCAGTTCGGCGGGTCGTCTCATGATGAGATAGCAGTCTCATTCGTGTTATGCTCCTTAAGCCCGCCGATGGTGGCCCATGCGATACGCTACGCTCATAGCTCTCGTCGTCGCTCTTCTGGCACTCCGCTCCGTTGTGCAGTTCGAAACGCGCAGTTCAAGCGCAACGTTGCAGTCGCCCCAGTCTATCGCTTTAGGAGACTTCAATCACGACGGCAAACTTGACATGGCTGTGGCAGCTTATCTTCAGAGCACCCAGGTTTCGGTGTTCCTTGGCAACGGTGACGGCACCTTCAAGCCCCCGGTACTTTATTCGGCAGGGGCGGGACCATTCTCCATCGTAGCTGCCGATTTCAACGGCGACGGCAATCTCGACCTAGCCGTTGACGACTTCGCGATTTCCGGTACCGTGAGCATTTTGCTCGGCAATGGCGACGGCACATTTCAGCCCGCGAAGCTATACACGACCCCGTCGGCTCCCCGCTTCGTCGGCGTCGGGGACTTCAACGGAGACCACATTTTGGATTTGGTCGTTGTTGCCTCCCCGTATATCAGCATCTTGTTTGGCAACGGCGATGGCACATTCCAGAGTGCGATGAGCTTTAAGCCATCGGAAGATCCTGCCGGAGTTGGGATTGGAGACTTCAATCATGATGGAAAGCTCGACCTAGCCATTGGCGAACAATTCGGCGGAAGTCAATTGCAGATCTATCTCGGCAATGGGAACGGGACATTCAATGCGGGCGCAAGTTATTCCGCGGGTCCGTCGCCAAATTCGATTTCCGTCGGCGACTTTCGTAACAACGGCAAGTTAGATCTCGCGGTCGCGTGCGGATTGGGCGAACTCTTCGTCTATCTGGGGAACGGTGACGGAACATTTCAGAATGGGGTAGCGTATGTTCCGCCGGGCTTTCCAGGGTGGGCTACCGCAGCCGATATGAATGGCGACGGCAAGCTCGATCTTGCTCTTGCGAATTTTAGCCTGGGCACTTCTCCGCCTACGGCCGATGTCAGTATTTTCCTTGGCAATGGCGACGGCACGTTCCAGGCGCCGACGAACTATCCATCGGGTGGCGAAAACACTTATATTGCTGTGGGCGACTTTAATAACGATCAAAAGCCAGACCTCGTTGTTACCGATTCTCTTAATAACGACGCGCTCGTCCTCCTGAATACCGGTGTCGTAAGTTTTTCCCCGACCACGCCGCTAGCATTCCCGCCGCAGCTTTTATACGCGGAAAGCAAAGAGCTGGCAGTACGCGTCACCAACTCAGGCACCGCGCCGCTGACGATCCCCTCTGTCACAGCGCAGGGCGAGTTCAAGGTCTCAGATAATTGCGGCAAGAGCGTGAAGGCTGGAGCAAACTGCACAATCACGGTGCGCTCGGCACCGACCACGCAAGGCGCGCTGACCGGGACGGTGACCGTTCGCGACAGCGCTTCCAGCAAGCCGCAAGTGATCGAGCTTTCGGGCGCGGGAACGGTAGTGGAGATGGCGCCCACGAGCCTCAGTTTCGGATCGCAGTCGGTCAACACGAAGAGCGCGCCGCAGCAGGTGGAGCTAACCAACACCGGCAGCGCCGCTCTGACGATCAGCGACGTTTACGTGGAAGGCCAGAACTGGACCAGTTTCTCGCAGACGAACAACTGCGGCAGCAGCGTGCCTGCAGGCGGAAAGTGCACGCTGACAGTAACGTTCGATCCGGTGAAGCAGGGATCACTGAAAGCGGACCTCGACGTGTACAACTCCGGTGGAGGCACGTTCCAGCGAGTGACTCTGAGCGGAACCGGAGATTGAACCAAACGTCATGATGTTTCGACTCCGGCGCCAGGACGTCGTCCCTGCTCAGCTCTGCATGACAAAAACCTGCTATCCTTACCCTCATTGGGCGTGCCGACCTCAAAGCAGTTCGCCATTTCGTCTAAGTAGTCCTTACTCGTTGCAAGACGCGCCGGAAAAGTTCCGGCTGCAGCGGCCATTTCCAGCATCCAACGTTGACGCGAAATCCCGCCAGCATCGGGTTGGCGACAGAGCTTCGCGAAGAACTCACACACAAAAGCTTGGGAGAGATAAACCGTATATGAGAACAATATTGAGAAAGATCGGCTGGTACAGCGCCCTGCTCGGGCTCGCGCTCGCCACCATCGCCATACCAAAATCAGCATCCGCACAAGACGATCAGGACGATCCGCCGGGCCGCGTTGCCCGACTCGGCTATATGGAAGGTTCCGTTTCCTTCCAGCCCGCCGGTGAAGACGATTGGGTCGGAGCCGTTCCCAACCGTCCCATGACCACCGGCGATAAGCTCTGGTCCGATGTGGACTCACGCGCCGAAGTGCAACTTGGCTCCGCCGTCATCCGCCTCTCTGCCATGACCGGATTCTCCTTCCTTAACCTCGACGACAACACCATCCAGATTCAACTCACCTCCGGAGTAATCAACGTCACCGTGCGTCGGCTGAATGACGATGACGATTTCGAAGTCGACACACCCAACCTGGCCTTCACAGCCCTTCAGCCCGGCCACTACCGCATCGAAGCCGGTCAAGACGGCACCACTACAACCATCAGCGTGCGCGCCGGCGAAGGCGAAGCCACCGGCTACGGCCAAAGCTACACCCTGCGCGGCGGACAACTCGGCTACTTCAGCGGCACCGACTCGCTCGATGCTGATGTCGAACAAGTCGGCGATCCCGATCAATTCGACAGTTGGGCTGAGACCCGTGACCATCGCTTCGATTATTCCCGTTCCGCGCGCTATCTCGCCCCCGACGTAGTCGGCTTCGACGATCTCGACGACTACGGCGACTGGCGCGATGACGGCACTTACGGGCACGTGTGGTTCCCCAACCGTGTTGACGCCGGATGGGCTCCCTACCACGAAGGCCACTGGGATTGGATCTCGCCTTGGGGATGGACCTGGGTTGACGATTCCTCCTGGGGTTACGCTCCCTTCCACTACGGCCGCTGGGTAAGCGTTGGCGGGCGCTGGGGATGGGTGGCTGGTCCCGTAGCGGTACGCGCCGTCTACGCTCCCGCACTCGTCGTCTTCATCGGCGGCGGTCCCGGAGGTTTCGGTGGAAATGTTGGCTGGTTCCCGCTCGGTCCGCGGGAAGTCTACGTGCCGTCTTATCACGTGAGCGAAGCTTATGTGAATCGCGTCAACATCAGCAACACGACGGTAAACGTCACGCAGGTCACCAACGTCTATCACACCACCATCATCAACAACACCACCACCAACATCACGAATATCACCTATGCGAACCGTGGGGTACAAGGAGCGGTAATGGTGGTTCCGCAGCACGCGTTCACCAGTGCGCAGCCGGTGGCACAAGCCAGAGTGCAGGTAAGCGCACAGCAGATCGCGTCGGCGCCATTAAGTGGCAGAGTTGCTGTTGCTCCCACGCGCGAAAGCGTCCTCGGATCCAAAGCTTCCACCGCGGGGCACGTGACTGCGCCACCAGCGGCAGTTGCAAGTCGCCAGGTCGTCGCCAAGAAAACTCCGCCTCCGCCTCCCGTGCCCTTTGCGAAGCAGCAGCAGGCACTGGCCGCGCATCCGGGAGAACCGCTCGCCCGCAGCCAGATGCAAACTCTGCGTCCCGCGGCAGCAGTGCATCCTACGGTCAAGGTAGCGCCACCCAGCAAGCCGGCTACGGCGACCACTGGCCGTCCTCCTGCCAACGTTGCGCGACCCGCTCAACCAGCAGCTGCGCCTCCAGCCAATCGCCCGGGAACGCCTCCGGCGGCGAATGAGCATCCCGCCGAGCCGAACCGGCCTGCCCCAGCGCAACCGGCAAGTCATCCGGCTCCGGCGCCAGCAGCCAATCGGCCCGAACCCGCTCCAGCGCCAGCTCGACCGGAGACGAATCGTCCGCCGGCCGCGCAGCCGAATACTCGTCCCGAGCCAACTCCGCCGGCCAATCGGCCGCAGCCTGCTCCCGCGCATCCAGAGACGGCTCGTCCACCGGCAGAGACAACCCATCCGGCTCCATCTCAACCCGCCCCGCACCAGACACCACCTGCGGCCGAGCGTCCACCACAGCGCACTCCTCCGCCAGCAGCCGCAAAGCCAGCTCCGGCGCCCCCGAAACAGCAGCCCAAGCCGCAAACACCCGCGGAGAAGAAAAAGCAGCAGGAGGAAGAGAAGAAAAAGCCTGACTAAAAGTTGAAAAGAATAGAATTGCAAGCACCCTGAGTTCTTCTCAGGGTGCTTTTTTGCACCGCTAATTCACCGTAACGCTCACACTCACAGAAGCAATTCCATTCGCAACCACTTCGAGGGAACTCGGCCCCGTCTCCATAGTCGCGGGAACATCGAAATTGGTCGAGACGATCGCGCTGCCGGTCGCGACTCCCATCGTACTGTGGTCATGCGTCCGCGCATAGAACACGTGGCTGGTCGCCTGATTCGTAATCCTCACCAGCGGATAGTTTGTCGCAGTCTGTTCCTCGTCGCCAAACGCATCGGCCTGCGACAATCCATTGAACTGTGTGCCGGAGATAACGTAAGTCGATCCGCGCGTCACGCTGGCCGGACAAGCAGCGATAGTGGGAGCCCAGGCCGCCGAAGGCTTCCCACTGGATGTGTAGAGCTGAACCGGAGGACCTCCCACAATCACTTCGCCAGTGGGCAGCACCAGCAAACTGCTGCCGGACTCGACCTGCCCGTTGGCACTCAACGTCTGTCCATCGAATTCGTAAAGCGTTCCAGAAACACCCTCGACCAGCACGTTTCCGCTGGTTAGCAGCACGGCAAAAGAATCGCCCGCGTTATCGATGTTGGGAAAGTCCGGACCGGCTATCCAGCTTCCAGGATCGGTGAGAACGGCGGGCGGAGTATAGATAGCGTTGTGCGCCGAGATACCGTTTAAGGCGGAGCCCGTCGCAAAGACAGTCCCGTCCGGACGAAGCACCGCCGGACCAATTTCTCCCGGCGGGTAGTAACAAATAGATCCGCCGGGGCCGTAAGGTAGACACTCTCCGCCGCCGGGCGAGTGTAAATCCACCGGCGTGTTCCCCGCCGTGAACCATTGTTGCACTGACGGAATATATCTCTCCGAGTTCGGAGCATTCTTTACATCAACGGTCAACACCGAACCATCGGGCAAAAGAGTCCAGCCTTCTTCCGCATTGAAATCGCTCTTTCCTGTCGATGCCATCGCTGTCCACAGAAGCGTGCCGGGATCCAATTCCGCCATGAGCGTGTCGATTTTTTGTCCGACCAGAAATTGACCATCCGGAAGCACGACCGACGGCGAGTCTCCGATATAGTCCCAGCCCGTCGGGGCAGACAGCGGTGTCCACGTATCCGCCACGGGATCGTAGATCGCACCCAGGTTGGTAAGCACAAAACTGCCGGAGTTGTATTCCCCGCCGGTAATCACCACGCGCCCATCCGCAAGTTCGGCGGAAGCATAGTCCTCGGGCGCGTATCCCGGGGGCAAACTGGCCAACTGCGACCAGGTTCCGTTGAGATAACTGCCCGTGATATCGGGCGTGAGTTTGATCCAGTCGGATATCCCTCCGCCTTGGAACATCACCGTGCCATCGGTGAGAAGAAATCCCAACCCTGCAGTATCGGGAGGCTGATTCACCAGCAATTGCAGTTTCGTGGCCAGCGGTGGCAACGTGACCGCCGTGCTCATAGAGCTTCCACCGCAGCCGGAGATGGCAAGCAGCAATGCAAGTACCACGAGCAATGATTCTTTCGGCAAGATATTCACCTTTCGTCTGCCTATCTTGCCACAAATCGTCTCACGCACCTATACGCGAGCGGTTTGATCTCCAAATCCATATCCCAGCGACGAGCAGCGACGCGAAAGCGATCGGACCGTGAGGCATGGTGTGGCTCATCTGAAGTTCCCAACCGAATGCAATCAACAACAGCGCGGGCATCAAGGAAATTTTGCTATCGATAAGAAGAGCCAGCGCAACCAGAAGTGCGGCGGCAAATGCCGCCCAGGAACCGGTTTCGCTGATGAATGAACTCACGCCCCCAACCCAGGAGTCGACCCAAGTGTTATTCAGCACATTGATCACTCCCTTTAGTTGGTCGGGCGTTAACTCGCCTTGGTTCTTCATGGATTCGGTAATAAGAATGGTCCGGGCAAGGCCGAATCCACCAATGGAATCGAGCGCCGTGTAATAGATAAAGAAGACAAAGGTCGAGATGCGCGAGATCCACGCCAGCAGTAACACCAGCAAGTTTGTGCTGGCATTGGTAAAGCTGGCAAGCATCCACAGTCCGATGGCCACCAGCGCCACCATCGGGGTTTGGATCATGTGCAAGGCAAACCACCATTGCGGGCCGAAATATCCCAGGGCCTTGAATTTAGGGTCGTAGGGTTCCGGCTTCGACAGATAGTCATACATTCCCGGCGGTTTCGCGGTGAACCCCGCGGGATGAAATAGCTCGATTACAACAAGTACCAGCGGCGCTACGCACAGGCACAACCACCATAGGATCTTCTGAAGAGTAGGGTGGCGCATAAGTCTCCTTGTCGATCAAAGCTCGATACCACTAAGTGATCGTCTTTGTTGCTTCGCTTATGGAGATAACTTTTTTTCCGGATGAAGTATACTCCCGCGTGTCAACCGCCTAACTAAGATTTCCGATTGTTGCGCCTCCAATACACATATCCCGGAACACCGACCATAACGATCTTGCCACAAGTTGCCGTTCAGCAGCTGAGCACGGAACCAACCAATGCATCGCGCCGTCTACGTGATATCGGAATACGAGGACGAAAAGAAATCGGAACGCTCCCAAAATTTTGTGTAGCACTCGGTGCACAGCCAGTCGTGCCCGTTCGTATAGCCAGTACCGTGATCGGCGTCTTCCTGCGATTCGAATAGTTCCCAGCGGCAGATGAAGCAGTGATCTTTTTCCCAGCCTTCTTTGGCCAGGTTGAAATCCGAGTCGGCGGCGAGACCCAGATCAAACGAAATGCAGCCGCTTCTTCGGTGGATCACTACGTCGCGCGGCTTCCACGCAGTTTTGCGCCAATGCCAGTTGTAGGCGCGGCAAATCTGCACCGCATCGCGGACGTAATCGACATTCCACGCGCAGCCGTGGATCTCCACCGTTTCTGCTGAGAGCGAACGGAATCCCAAGTCGCGATACGAGGCGCGCTGAAACGACCACGGCTTCGGAGGGTTGGAGCCTGCATAATACATGCGCAACTCTCCGGCATCGGCTCCTCCTTCGCGCAAAAGCTTGGCCGCCAGGCAGTCTTCCTCATCAAGCAGTCCCAACAATAAATGTTCGGTTCCGATGTGTTTGTTGGCCAGTCTGTCGGCTTCGTTGGCGGCGTGTTTCAATACGCGCTTCGCGGCTTCGCTGAGCGGCAGATCGACAGATATCGATGTCGGCGGCTGTTTCGGCGAATGATCGTCCACTCGCTTGCGTACGGTTTGAAAATCCGTTTTCGGCAACCAGCGGTACAGGGCTTTGTCCTCGCGGATCAGACCGAGGAGCAGATGCTCGGTGTCGATCTTGGGCTGGCCGTACTGGCTGGCTTCGTAGCGGGCAAAGAAAATGACGCGCCGCGCTTTCTCGGTGTAACGTTCAAACATTTGCTTACTCCACTGCTGCGGCCTTTCGGCTGCTGCGCTTCCAATATAAATATCCCGGCACGCCGATAAAAACGATCGCCAGGCTCCAGAAGGCTTCCATTGGCCGTTTCAGAATCGTGTTCAGGATCCACGCAACTCCGGTCAGGATGTAGATGCCGGGCAGCCACGGATACCCGGCGCAGCGATAAGGCCGCGGAATGTCTGGGCGCTTCCAGCGCAGCAGAAACATTCCGATCACGGTCAAAGTATAGGACAGCACCATACCAAAAATGACATACGTGTATAGCCAGTCGTAGCCGCCGCTGAGAGTCAGTACTCCCGCCCAGATTCCCTGTCCAATCAAGCTAAAAGCCGGCGTGCGCCATTTGGGATGAATCACCGCCATGCGCTTGAAGAAGACTCCGTCCTGCGCCATGGCAAGATACACGCGCGCCCCGGAGAGCGTGCACGTCGCCGCCGCGCTGAAACAGGAAACCGCAATCGTCAGCGACAGCCACACCGCGGCACGGGGAGAAAACAGCGCGGCCGCGGCGGCATGAGCGATGGTTTCATGCCGAGCAATTTCGTCAAGCGGCATGGCGTACAAGTAAGTCATGTTCATCGCCACATAGACGACGCCGACCACCAGCACGCCCAACACCATGGCCAGCGGCACATTCCGCCGCGGCTCTTTCACTTCGCCCGCAACCCATGTGATGTAGACCCAACCGTCATATGCCCAGTAGACCGCAATCAATCCAACGCCGAAGGCGGAGAGGAACTGCGCGGGATGAAGCCCCAGGGTGAGCCCGACACCGTGCGCGCGGAAGTGCGACCAGTCCCCCTTTCCAATGGCAAATCCGAGAATCACGAACGTCGCCATCGCGGCGAACTTCGTCCATGTGGAAAGATTCTGCAACAGCGTTCCCCAGCGCAGCCCCACCACGTTTACGTAAGTCAGAGTGGCGATCAGAAACAGCCCGAACAGATGCGCGCGCGTAATCGCAACCCCGGCGAGCGAGAGCACGACGTGTTCCTGCGAGACGATGGGAAAAACTTGTCCGGTGTAGGCCGCCGAAGCCACCGAGAGCGCCGCGATACTTCCACCGTTAGCTACCGCGAAGAGCATCCATCCGTAAAGAAACGCAACTAAATCGCCGTAAGCCTCGCGCAAATAAACATACTGCCCGCCGGACTCGGGGAACATCGATCCCAGCTCGGCAAAGGCCACGCAGCCGAACAGCGAAATCACGCCGCCAATCACCCACACCAGTAAAAACAACATCGGCTGTGGCAGCGGCCCGGCAATATCTTTCGCAGTGAGAAAAATCGAAGAGCCGATAATGCCGCTAACGAGCAGCAGCACAGAATCGAGCAGCCCGAGTCCGCGAACCAGCGTGGGCTGCGATTTGTCGGAAGGAGTCTCGGCCGTGGGCACGGCAGGCGTCTCCACTATCCCATCCCCAATTCATCGGCCGATTCCAGGGGCGTGCCGCAGCGCCGGCAGATAACGGCGGAACAGTCACCGCAGGTGAGAGGATCCTTTACTTCTTCGGCACAATTCGGGCAGTAAAACGATCCTGGGCTCGGTTCCGGCGGAGGATTCTGAGGACGTGTCGCCATGTGGAGGAAAACTGTAGCACAACCGTGTTGGCTGGGACAGACTGCTGAAGCTTGGGCGGGCTCGGTATTCCCTTAGCTGGCCACGATTCGGGATTGGGGCAGGCAACGGAACCTGACCCATGCTCGTTTCGTATATATGATCGATGTCGCCGCTCATGGAATATGTCACGTATGCCGCCGGCAACGGCTGTTAGCAATGGGGAGGGTAGTCAGCAGCGCCGTCTAGCATATCCATGAAAGACATTTATCGATTCGCGGTTTTCATGGCCGCCGCAGCGGCCGTCTTCAATGGAGTCCTGCTATTAGTCATGCGCAGGCGAACACAGCATCCCCGCATCAGGAGTTTGGTATTTACCACATTGCTCGTGGTTGTGATTGGCATGCTCTTCGCGCGATATGGACACATCTTCTTTCGGCCGCCCTGGTGGATCTATTACGGAGTTCCCGCACTGTCGACGTTCCTGCTGCCGCCGGTCATCTTGCGCATGAAGCGCAATGAAATCGCGCAGTATATTCCGTTGGCGGTCTTGATGGCTCCAGCCATTCACATATTTTTCTCGCTGTTCGTGGGATGGCATGACTACATGCCATTCCCCTTCTACATCCCGTCGCTTTTCGAGTTAGCCAGGCGGATTCCTGGTTCCGCGCCTCATGTCTAATTAACCGACAAACCCAATCACTTCTTCACTTGTGATTTCGGATCGTTCGCTGGATCGAAATATCGCGTGTCGGTTGGACCGTATCCAGAAATTTGCACAACCACAGCGTCGGCATCGGTCTGGGCGAAATGATTGTCTCCACCCGGTTCCGAATAGACGCTTCCCGGCGGAAGGGTCTTCAGCGATTTGGCGTCGAAGTGCGTTCCGTAGCCCAGGTGCCACTCACCCGAGACGACTGTTGCCACTCGCTCATCGCGGTGCGAATGCGCCTGGATTGTGGTGTGCGCGGGGACAAACAGCAGAATCGAGTAGAAGCCCACTTTGGAAGGATCTCCAAAGAGGACCTTGGTATGAATTCCTGGGACGTTAGAACTGCCAATCTGATTGCTATCGAGCGTACCGGCTTGGATTTCCGCCGGAGTCATCCGCATCTCGGGTAGGGACTGAGCTATGGCGGCAGACGTTGCCACAAGGAACAGGACTGCGACAACGAACCTCTTGAGAGTTATGAACACGGCGTATTCCTTTCTTTTCGACGGTTAAGCATACGCAGATCGACTGCCGCAAAGCTCAGAGAAACTTTAGCAGTGCTTCGGTGGTCTCCCGCGGATTTTCCTCCAGGACCCAGTGCCCGGTATTCTTCAACACCACGACGGTTACGTCCGTCGCAACCAGCTTGGTTTGTTGCGCGAGCGCGTCTCCCAACGACTTTTCGCCACCGATGGTGAGAACCGGCATGGTGAGCTTGGTCTGGGAGAGTTGAGCGAAATCCTTGGCGGCTTGCAGGAAGGAAACGAAGTAGGCCCATCCCGCGTGCATGCGTCCCGGCCGCGCATAAGCTACCGCGTAAGCTTTGCGAGCCGCTTCCGGTATCGAATGACTCTTGTCGGCCGCGAAGTCGTTCCAGAAATAATCGAAGTACGTGCGCTCGCGGCCCCGAACCAGCTCTTCGGGGGTCGGCCCATTAAAGCGAAAATGCCAGATGTTCGGGTTGTTGTAGACGGCCTCCCATCCCGGCACGCCGGGGAGGAACGCGTCCATCAATACCAGTTTCGTCACCTCGGCCGGGAACTGCGCAGCGTAGGCATAGGCCACCATAAGGCCGATGTCGTGGCCCACGACCTCGGCCTTCTCCACGCCAAGAGACTTAGCGAGATCATGAATGCGGATGGCGGCGCTTTTCATGTCCAGGCCGCCGGCGGGAATGCCGGAATCTCCGATGCCGGGCAAATCCGGAGCGATGACGGTGAAGCGCCCTGCCAGCAACGGAATAATTGGCTTCCACATCAGCGAAGTCTCGGCATAACCGTGCAACAGGATAAGCGGCGTACCGTGGCCGGCCGTCATGTAGTGGATCTTGGCGCCGTCGATCTCCGTCGTGTGGGCGGCAATGGCATCGGATGGCGCATCGGCGCTAGCCGCGGCAGGGAATCCGGTGGAGAGAAAGAGCAGGCCGAACAAAGTCAGGCTTAGGGGTGCCTTCATACGATGGAACCTCTTCATAGTGTGAGATATTCCGGACTATACAATCTGGAATGTGCGCCGTCAACCCCCAGGCGGTAGACTGTAGAGTCCATCTATGGCGCGATCCAAGAGATTCGATCCCAGGCAGGCATTAGAGGCGGCCATGGCCGTGTTCTGGCGGGTAGGTTATGAGAACGCATCGCTCGACATGCTGATGACCGAAATGGGGATTGCCCGGCAAAGCCTGTATGACACGTTCGGCGACAAGCGGTCTTTATACCTGAAAGCTTTAGCCCACTATCGCGACGAAAGCCACGCTTCCATGCGCCGCGTATTCCGTTCCGCCCCTACGGCGAGAGAGGGCTTTGCGCAACTTCTTTTTGGCTTGAGCGCGGAGTCGCGAGCACAGCACGCGCGCGGCTGCTTGCTGTTAAGCGCAAACCTGGAGCGCGCCGCGGGAGACGAGATTCTGGCGGCCTTCCTGCGCCATAATCAAGCGACTGTCGAATCGATTTTTCGCGAGGCGCTTCGGCGCGCGCAATCGAACGGCGAATTGTCGCGCAAGCGGGATCCGGCGGCGTTGGCGCGGTTCTTTGTCGTTACGATTCAGGGGATGCGGGCGCTGGCTAGACTCAAGTCGGATCGCCGCGCACTCGAAGCGGTCGCAAGAGTCGCTTTGGCCACACTCGACTAACTACGGAAACCCGTTTTCACATAGTCCGGAAGCGCCTCGGAAGCCGGCCTCGAACCGCATTTGGCGCGCCGCTTGCAGAACGCCAGCCCCATTCTGAAAAGCGTTAAAATCTATCTGTGCCCGACCGACCACTCACTCCCGACGAAAAACTGCAACAGGAATTCAACCGCTGGGCCGCCGCCGGCGAAGGCCCCAAAATGGAGAGCCATCACTTCGACATCGCGACCAAGACAATTCGCCGCATGGGGTTGCGCCCTGGCGAGCGCGTGCTCGACCTTGGCTGCGGCTCAGGCTGGGCAACGAGGCTGCTGGCGCGTCTGGTCGGCGAGGGACCGGATGGCTTCGGCCAGGTGGTCGGTCTCGACGTCGCCGACGAAATGATTCGCGAGGCGCGCGCCGCATCAAAAGATTTCGACAACGTGCTTTACATCTGGGGATCGGCGCAGCAAATCCCGTGGGAAGAAAATTTCTTCGACAAAGTTTTGTCGGTAGAGTCTTTCTATTACTATGCCGATCAGGATCGCGCGCTGATGGAGCTGTTTCGCGTGATGTCGCCACACGGAAAATTGTTCATCCTCATCAATCTATACAAAGACAATCAGTACTCTCTGCAGTGGGTGGACAAGCTGAAGGTCCCGGTGCACGTGCGCTCGGAAGCGGAGTACGTGGAGTTGCTCAAGAAACATGCCTTCGAAAACGTTGAAGCCTGCCGCGTCCCCGACGACACGCCCACGCCCGATGACTACAAAACAAAGTCGTTCCATAGTCTGGAAG
>Ga0302315_10001616_pt1 | contig 22508 bp, 11 predicted proteins | sample III_Palsa_N3_1_FD_200532 | JGI IMG/M metagenome (GOLD analysis project Ga0302315, IMG submission 200532) | Peat permafrost microbial communities from Stordalen Mire near Abisko, Sweden - III_Palsa_N3_1 | ecosystem: Environmental > Terrestrial > Soil > Palsa > Peat permafrost | place: Sweden...
GCGCGCTCTTAGTAATAAATTCGACGACCGGCTCAAGATCCTTTGGCGCCAGCGGGTAATGTCCCACTCCGTCCCGGATAATGACACTGAACCGACCACCCAGCGTCTCATATTGTTGCTGTACCGACCGGGTATCCTTCTCCAGTTCGGGGTCAAGGCTGCCGCAGACATGCAGGAGGGGCACGCCGGCTTTGGCGAGCAAGGCCAGGTTGTCCAGCGGCTGTGCTTTGGAAAAGGTACTGCGCATAACCGGGTTTTCTGCATAAATGCAGGATACTTCATCGGGATGTTGGATAGCCCAGCCATAGACTTCTCCGGCCGCGCCTCCCGCACCTTCCATCACCGGCTTTCTGGAAAATCCGTTATCGGTCATCAGTTTATATACGACGTCCCAATCCTTCAGGATAAGGCTGTCGCTATTGAAAGAAACGGGGCCGGTAACGATGTAAAAGCCTTTGGCCAGCAAGGCCAGGTCTACAGCCGCATCCCGGCCGCCGAAACCCGCCCGGTATACCCAGGGTTTATTCGGCGCCTCCCGTTTAGGTATGGTGACCACCACTGCGCCCGCGACGCCGTCTATATTAAATTCGTAACGATCATAGTTTTCAGTGAACCAGGGGCCCCTGCAGGTAATATAAGCGCCTTCCGAAGGAAAGTAGGTGTAAGAACCGGACAGACCGTAATAATTGGACCGCTTGAACTTACTGCCAACAAATGAGGGTGTGCGAGGAACGACCGGTTGGATATTTTGTTCTATCCAGTCTTCAATCGGCTTTGGATCGCGCAGACTATGCGGATGATGTCCGAAGCCTTCTTTGATCATTAACGATATCCTGCCTCCCAGTTGTTGATACAGGTTTTCGATGGCCAGCGTATGTTCCCCGAATATAGGATCGATGCTGCCGCACACGTTCAACAGGGGAACGTCTGCCGCCGCCAGCCCATCAAGCTTCATGAGGGACTCTTTGTCAATGGCTGGGTTATCGCCATATATACAGGAAACTTTATCGGGGTGGGTAGTCGCCCATATATAAGAGAACTCTCCGCCCCTGCTCATCCCTACAAAAGCAGGCTTGTGGGACAGCCCATACTTTTCCGTAAGGAATGCATACCAAACGTCCCATTCCTTGTCAGGCCTGATCTCGGCGCTGGCGGAAATGTAGGCGATATGGAAGCCCCTGCGGAGCAATTCAATTTCTGTTTGAGGCTGATAATCCCAGTAACAGCCCCTCCAGGACCAGGGATTGCCCGGGGCCGCCCGCTTTGGGACAATTATGACGCATCGCCGCTTGCCGGGAGGTGGGTCCCTTACTGCAAATTTTTCGTCTGCGGGAGGGGTAAAGGAGGTGATGGCGCCGCTTTCTACGTCCAGGATAAAATCATAGCGGTCGTACCCATGCCAGTCCGTCTTAGGGCCGGAAAAGGTAGGGAATGTGTCCTGAGCCGGCACGGGGGGCAACAGGTCGAGGGCGAACGGCAGGTCGAGCGCGGGCGCTAGGACGTGGGTGGGTGCCAGGTCGAGGGCAGACGCCTTTAGCGCTTCCGCCAGGCAAAGCAGGGCTACTGGCCAGATCAGGCTGTGCAGGCGCCAGCTCCGCAAACGAAGGAGTATTCTTTTATCCATTCCCCCAATTTTTATTGGGCTTAGGCCCCATGATCAATTCAAGTGTTCCACCATCCATTAACTGCTGATGGGAGAACCAGGGCGTGTTCAATGGTTTCCCGTCAAATGTAGCGGACTGAATATATTTATCTACGACGGAGCAATGCCGGGCGATCACGGTGAATTTCTTCCCGTTCGCCAGGGCAATCGTCACTTTACTGAACACGGGGCTGCCGATGGTATAGCGCGGGATACCGGGCGTCATCGGATAAAAACCCATCGAAGAGAAGACGACAAAGGCTGACATTCCACCACCGTCTTCGTCCCCGGGAATACCGAATATATTATCCTTGAACCAGGCGTCCAGCAGGAACCGGACACGGCTTTGCGCTTTCCACGGAGAGCCGGTGAAATTGTACAGGTAGGGAATATGGAAGCTGGGTTCATTCCCCATGGAATGCTGGCCGGTAAGGCCGGTCGCATCCGGGAATTTATACCAGAAGGTACTCTTAGACATATCCAGCCCTTCCCGGAATAACTGGTCCAGCTTGTCTTCAAACGGCTTTTTGCCCCCCATCAGACCAATCAGTCCAGGTATATCTTCCTGGACCTGCCACATGTAGGTCCAGCCATTGTTCTCGTCATAATAGTCACGGCCGCCCTGTCCCCCATCGTACTTCGGATTGATGTAGATCCAATTCCCCTTGTCGTCTTTGGGCAGGAAAAAGCCGGTGGAGTCGTTCCACAGATTCCTGTAGTTCTGTCCCCGTTTGGCAAATGAATCCCGGTCGGCGGTTTTCCCCAGCTCGCCGGCCATTTGGGACAACGCCCAGTCATCATAACTGGCGCCTAAGGTGACCGCCACCGCCTGCCGCTTTTCAAAAGAATGGACTTCCGGGACGGTTTCTTTTTCACCCGGATGCAATGCCGGGAAATACCCATTTGCATAATAAAAATCGTCCAGGACTGTTTTATCTCCATTCTTCCATGGAAGCATTGTGGCGCTGACGGCATTCTTTCGCATGCCTTCGTAAGCTTTTGAGGCGTCAAAATTCCTTAGACCTTTGCGGTAGGCGTCCAAAAAGACAATGGAAGAGTGAAATCCGTTCATGCAGGCATGGTCCCCGAACAGAACGGGGAATGTGGGCATCCATCCCAACTGCTCGTACATCCTTACGAAGGATTGCAGCATATCTGCTTCCTGTGCAGGATGAAGTATCATTCTTAAGGGATGCAGGGCCAGGTAGGTATCCCAGGTCCAGTCATCCACGTAAAAGGGCCGGGGGTCCTTGTGGATCTGCTGGTCAAAACCGCTATAATACGAGGAGTCTTCGGTAATATCCACCATTCGTTCATGACAACGGTACAAGGCAGTGAAAAAGGACCTTCGCTGCGCTTCCGTTCCTCCTTCTACCGTAATCCCTCCCAATGTCTTTTCCCACTCGGCCTTCCCTTTGGCGGCAAGGCCGTCAAAACTTTCCCGGGCCACTTCTTCGGCAAAATTCCGTTTGGCCTGTTCCGGACTGATGTAGCTGATGGCATACCTGAACCTCACTTCTTCCGTATTGGACGGAAAACTGATATAGGCTCTGGTCCCATCGATCCCCGTCGTCCCGGCTACACTGAAAACCCCGTACATATACACTTTGATATTGCCGTGATAGGTTTCAAGACCGGTCACGGCATTACCGGATGTAAACTGCCAATGGGAAGGTCCTTCGTTGTATATATTAAAGAGGATAGACTTGTGTGCGGCCTTCAGTGGGAAATGGAAACGGTAATAACCGGTCTTTCTGCCCGCAGTGAACTCCACAGTCACATTGTCATCCAACAGGTAGGTGGAATAATACCAGGGGCGGTTAATTTCCAGGTTATGATCGTATGTCATCCGTACATCCCACGCTGACGGGGTAATTTCTCCAAGAGATGGCTTCAGGGAGAATACCTGACCCAGGCGGTGCGAAACAATGGTCAGGGGAAAGCTGGATATCTGGTCATCCATATAGTCGCTCCTGTCAGGCGTGAATCGGATCATCTGGTTGGGCAGGTCTACCGTCGGCCTTGTCGGCTCCAGCAACTGGCCCACATTCCCAATGGTGGGGTCTATGTAATCCAGATTGGATTTTGAAGGAGGAAGACTGTCACCGGCTGGTATATCAGCCCTACTGCTGAAACAAATAAATGCCAAGGGCAGGATGATAAGGCCACGCAGCTTCAGCGATGTATTATTCATTGGAAATTATTTTATTAGGTGTTCGTTCGGGTAGGGTCATGCTTAACGGTATTTCATGGCGAAGCATTTTAGCCGCCTCGCCCGTCAGCCATAAATACTGGTCCGATGGACCTTCTACATGGAGAAAGGAAACGTCCCCCGTATCTACCGGCGGGTTATCGGAACATTTGAAAATAGCCGTGCCTTCATTGATTTCGTCGAACATGGCTACATAGATCATAGAAGCGCCACTCCTAATGGCGGTAGACAATTGCTGCCAATAAAAACGGCCGCCCTCCCTGGGTATTGACCCAACGGGCTTCACATCATCCGGAAATTCATGCCTGCTCAGGTTATGCCAGCTAAAGCCCGGGCAAACGCAGGGAACATATTCCACATGATTCCGCTCACACCAGGCGATATCCCCGATGACCTGATCCCTGTACCTGTCCATATCATTTTGCAACAGGGGGGAAAATCGCTGTACCGTCCAGGGCATAACCATATCGGCCTGTTTGATCAGGGTATGGAGGTATGGATCATGGATACAATCATTATTCAGTTCCCTGAAGGCCGTAGGAACTCCCAGCATTACCGTACAATGGCCATACACCGGATCGTTTTTCAAAAAATCAATCAGGCGTTCAAGGCCGATATTACGGATATCATAAGGCCTATCGGGAAATCCGACGCCCCATATCACTACCACGGGTTTCCCGTTTTCGTGCAGGTAAGTACTCACCCCTGCCTGCCTTGTGACCCTGATCTTGTCTACCAGGTACTTCCAGTCTTCAATAAGGGCGGAGCAATCCTCTCCCTTTGCCTGGAGGCCTGATAGGTCATACATGACGGCAATAGCCCTTTTATATTTGGAGGCCGCTTCCAGCGCATTCCTTAACACCTCTGTGGATTCAAACCGGCGGCTGCTGTCCCGTGCATCGCCAAAAAAGCGCTGCATAAAAACCCCGTCCACCCCATATGTTTTCATCCACTTGAAATGAAGGTCAACGGTACTCTTGTCATAAGAGCTAAAGAAGCGTGCATGACTGCCATCCTTCAACAGAAAAGGCGTTTCATAGGTCTTGTCGTATTCACTAATGTCGGGCCACACATCTATTCCGCTTCGGTGGGGATTCCCATATGCATAATGCGCTGAAGGAGATCCATCGCCTGATGCCCGGAACCATCCCTGGTAGCCTGCCATCACAAGCCCCTTGTAGCTAGGATACAGGGTTTCCGAATCATGCCGGAGCTGTGCGGTCCCGCCCATGGGGCACAGAAACACCCCTAAAGCAAAAACTAATAATACATTTCGCATCCTCTACAGTATTTTATAAACAGTTTAACCGTGCTGCCGGGCAATGCACGGTTAAACTGTTTACGCCTATCAATTATCATTAGCAGGCCGTGGGGCCGCTGGCGATTCAAAGGCGCGCTCCGCCGCGCCGGCCGAAGGCCCGCCGCCAATTCAATATCCGGCGTTTTGAACCCAATTCGGATCGGCCGCCAAATCGCCGGCCGGAATGGGCGCCAGGTATTTATCCTGTAGGTTCCCGGTAGGGTTGATGGGATTTTCCAGCGGACTGCGGGCGGCAATGACCTGGGGCAATATCTGCAATCGCACGATGTCAAACCAACGCACCCCATTCTCGCCGGCAAATTCATATGCTCTCTCGGTCACTACGGAATCCTGGAAGGCTGTCTGGGATAACCCCGGCGTCAGGTTCGGTTCGCCTGCCCGTTGTCTGACCATATTGATCGCCGCATAACTCTGGGCGGTAGGGCCACCCGATGCCATATCGGACGCTTCGGCATAGTCCAGCAACACCATCGGGTAACGGATAAAGTCCATGACCTTATTGGTGCTGGGCTGGATGGAATTGATGGCGGTACTCGTTTCTGAAACGCCGTCCCCGACCCCGTTTGTCACCAGCCCGGCCCTGAACTTCCTATAGTAGGGATGACCGGCATGCGTCAGCGGAGAATTCCAAGGTACAAGCACGAATGTTTTATTGGGTTGCAGAAGCTTGATAGTATCATAAAATGTTTCCCTGGTGCGTATACATTGTGGCGCATTCAGGTAAAAGTTGATTTCAGGATACATGTCGTCCCAACCACCGGACCCATCCAGTCCATTTTCGTCAATGGGCACGCAGGTAGCCCCGTAACTCCGTTCAGGAACACCGCCCGTCACGTTGAACTGAAGGCCAAAAATGGATTCCGAACTGTTATTGGTTTCAAAAACGGTTAAGTAATCGGGCACCAGGGTATAAGTACCTGCGTTAATCACACTATCCGCTTCTGCAGCGGCCAGCGCGTAATTGCCGGTCTGGTTGAGGGGCCAGCCCGTCATCGTCAGGTATACATCCGCCAGCAAGGACCGGGCGGCGCCCTGGGTAACCCTACCGGGTTGGCCGGGCCAGGTGGCTGGCAGCCAAGCGATGGCCATATCCAGATCGGCAACGATCTGGGCATACACCTTGCTCACGGAATCCCTCTGGGGCCTGTCGCTCACACTGATGAGCGTCGTGATCATCGGAACCGGTCCGAACACCCTGACCAGGTAATAATATGAAAATGCGCGCAGGAAAAAAGCCTGGCCCGCGGACTGTTCCTTTGCCTGGAGCGCACTGGCGCTTGTGCCCGGCACGCTTTGATAATTGTTCAGTACGTTGTTGGCCTGGTAAACCGCATTCCAAGGGCCCTGCCACTGGTTCAGCAAGTTACCGTCGGAAGCGCCCGGGTTGCCGTTCAGTTCGTCAAAAGAGCGGTAATCCGCCTTGTTCAGGCCGGGATCTGTCGTCAGATCATCCGCGCCGAAACAACTCGTCATGCGGGAAGTAAAGCCAAAGGCATAGTCCGGGGTCAACTCCGTATAGACGGCCGCAACAGACGCGTCCAGATCGGACTGGGTTTTAAAATAAGTACCCGGCGTCAGGCTGGCCTTGGGGTCCTCGTTGAGTTTTTGACATCCCGAAAACACCGCCGCGATGGGCAGGAGAGACAGGAATAATATGGAATATTTTCTTTTCATTTTTTTAGATTTTTTGATTCACACAATGAACGATCAGAAACCGGCCCTTATCCCGAACGTATACGTTTTAGGGTTAGGGATAACGCCTGTTTCCAGGCCCTGTGTGATCCCGTTGGTCTGATTGCTGACTTCCGGATCGTATCCGGGGTATTTAGTGAAAGTTAAGAGGTTCTGGCCGCTCACATAGATTTCGAGGTTCCGCATCTTAACCCTGCCCAGGAGGTTTTCCGGCACATGGTAGGAAAGCGAAATATTCCTCATTTTGACGTAGCTGGCGTCATACACAAAACGGCTGCTGTTGATATAATTCTGGGAGCTAGGACTGAAAGTAGGGATATTCGTTTGGTTGGTTGGAGTCCATATATTCAGTATATCCGTACTGGTGGCATTGCGCGCATCTCCTTGTCCGCCCATCGTATAAGGGAAGGTACCGGAATAGATCTGGTTGCCGTGGGTGCCCTGGAACATGACGCTCAGGGTAAAGTTACCATAAGTGAAGTCATTGATAAACCCAAAGGTATATTTGGGCAAACCGTTGCCGATGGGCACTTCGTCAGCTCCTGTGATTGCGCCGTCGTTGTTGACGTCCAGATAATGGGAATCTCCCGGCTTGTTGCCATATTTCGCAGCTTCTGAGGCCTCGCCTGTCTTCCAGGTGCCCAGGTAGTCATATCCGTAAAATTCACCCAGGGGCTTGCCTATTTTCAGGATAGACACCCCGGTCTGGGCCGAACCGATATTGTTCACCACGACGTTGTTCACGCCGATCAGGTTATCGATCTTGTTGGTGTTGAATGACATATTGTAATACGTAGTCCATTTGAACTTTCCTGTCAGAACGGGCGTAGCCCCGATGCCAAATTCAAATCCTTTATTGGTAAGGCTACCCAGGTTACTGGCATAAGTACTGCCACCCAGGTATTGAGGGGCCGTTTGATTGTACAGGAGATTCGTTACGTGCTTGTCGTAAGCATCCGCAGTAAAGGTGAGCCGATCCCGGAAAAATCCGGCGTCTATTCCCACATCGGTTTGTGCGTCGTCTTCCCATTTGAGGCTGAGTGGCGCGGGCGTTCCAAGCGGAGTATAGATACTGGGGGTGTGGCCATCATAAAAATAAGCCGAGGCGTTTTCAATACCGCCTACTCCAATCTGTGATATGCTGGAGAATGCCCCCACTGCCTGATTGCCGGATACGCCGTAACTGCCGCGGATCTTCAGGTTGGAAATGAACTTGGAATTATCCAGAAATTTCTCCTTGGCTATGTTCCAGCCCAAACCTACGGAAGGGAACAAACTGTATTTCTGGATTAAATGGGAAGATCCATCGTCACGAAGACTGGCACTGAAAAGATACTTGTCTTCATAGGAATAGTTAATCCTTCCTACATAAGATTGCGTGGAACTTTCTGAGTAACCCGAAGAAATGATCTGGGTAGAGCCCAATCCCAGGTTATAATATCCCAGGGCATAAGTGGATAGGTTATTGGACCGTGCGTTTGTGTTGGAACTTTCACCCCTGGTCTGCTCGTATACTGCGGTGACCGTCAGGTTATGATCTCCCCAATTACCGTGATAGGTCAGGAAGTTACTATTCTGGAAGTTCCAGCCCTTGCCATTGTTAGTGGCAGCGTAGTCTTCGCCGACCAGACCGGAACTGGTCAGGGGACCGTTAAGGGTTAGCTGCTGGTTGTTATTGATCTCATAGTAATTGTCTGACGTGAATGTGAGCCCTTTAAAAAGGCGGTAGGTCAGCCTGCCCGTACCGGTGATGTCGGTGCTGTTGGCATCATTCAGCGAATTGGTCGCTTGCGCTACCGGGTTCGTACCATTAGAGGCAAATTGGGACTTCATGACAAAATTGCCGTTCGAGTCCCTGACGGGTGAAGTGGGATCAAACTGGTAAGCTTGCGCAAACGGATCCGTGATGTCTCCCTGGTAACCATTGTTCCGGCTTTCGGGTATGACGGCGGCTACGTTAAATTGCAGGTTCAGTCGGTCATTCACCTTTACGCCTATATTGGTCCGGAAGGTTGTCCTCTTGTAAAATTGATTGACGATCAGGCCAGGTTGGTCTAAGTGATCTAATGAGAACAGGTAATTGACTGCTGCGGTCCCGCCGGATATAACTAAGTTATAATCGTTGACCCAGGGTTTCCGCTGCAATGCCTTCTGCCAGTTAGTACCAGGATTCGTCTGAAAACCTTCCAACTGTGCGGGAGAAAAGCCGGGCGCCTGCCCAAGGAAGGCATATTGCGCATTGACCGCAGTAGCAAACTGGTAGGCGTTGAGTAAACTCAGTTCCTTTGGAATCTGATCGTTCTGTTCCCAGAAATTGAAATCGATCCTTGCCTTGCCTTCTTTCCCGCTCTTGGTGGTGATCATCACCACCCCGTTGGAACCCCTGGAACCATAGATGGCGGTGGCCGCAGCATCCTTGAGGATTTCCATCGATTCGATGTCGGCGGCAGGGACGGATTCGATGTTCCCCCCGATAAACCCGTCTATTACATAGAGGGGCTCGTTGGAGCCGGTAATGGAATTAGATCCCCTGATCCGCACGGCGAGAGGAACTCCAGGCATACCGCTGGTACTTGCTACGCTCACACCGGGTGTGGTTCCTTGTAAGGCTTCTTCTACCCTTACAATGGGGCGTTTGGCGATCTCTTCCGCCTTCACCTGGCTAGTGGCGCCGGTCAGGGTGCTCTTTCTCTGGGTTCCATATCCAACGACGACCACATCATTCAATGACCTGGCCTCCTGTTGCAAATGAAACCTGAAAAAACCCCCTTCACTTACGGAAAGTTGTTCGCTGCCATATCCTACCGAAGTTACAATAAGGACTGGTTTTATCTGTCCTCCGGAAGATATCTGGAAATTCCCGAGGGAGTCGGTCGTTGTACTGACATGCGTATTTTTGACGGTGACGGTGGCCCCGGGGACGGGCTTATCGTTTTCGTCCGTCACCCTTCCTTTTATGGGCCCCTGCTGGGAATAGGCTGCAGTAACGCCTAAGCCCCATAATAATAGCAATAGCAATCTTTTCATATAACAGCAATTGTTGGTTAAGAATATGATGCAAGTAATGATGGAAGCCTTAATGAGAGACCTAATAATGGCCTAATTTGAGCCTAATCCAAAAGGAATTGTTAAGAAAGATTGCGGGGTGGCGTTTTTAGGCCTAACGCGGAGCTAATTTGGAAAATAAATAGTTTCCCATGACAAGATGATCCATCCCGGTCCGCAAAAATCCCTGGTAGGCGTCGTGGGGGGCACATACGATGGGCTCGCCCCGGACATTGAAAGAGGTATTGATCAGCATAGGGCAACCGGTGATCTTATTGAAATCGGTGATCAGTTGCCAGAATCTGGGATTGGTTTCTCTATTCACCGTTTGAACCCTGGATGATCCGTCTACGTGTGCCACAGCAGGGATAGACGATGGCTCAAGGGCCCTTTCCACAAACAGCATATAAGGAGAAGTCGACGTCGTCCTCTCAAAGTAATCCTTTGCGGCTTCTTCCAGGACACTCGGTGCGAAGGGTCTGAAGGACTCCCTGAACTTAATTTTGAGGTTCATGATCTTTTGCATGCCGGGGTCTCTCGGATCGCCCAAAATGCTTCGGTTTCCCAGCGCCCTCGGCCCAAATTCCATTCTGCCTTGGAACCACCCTACAACTTTCCCTTCTGCCAGCAAGGCCGCTACTCTACCCGACAGGTCACTGAAACGGTCAAAATATTCAAATGCCGCATCCTGTTTTCGGATGACCCTTTCTATATCCGCATCGGTATAGGCGGGGCCGAGGTAGGCGCCCTGCATGGCGTCGGCAGGGATCGCGACCCGTTTTTGCATGGCGTCGGCGGGTGCCGGCCTCCGAGGCTGCCCATACCCGATATGGAAGGCAGCATAAGCGGCTCCCAGGGCTCCTCCGGCATCACCTGCGGCCGGCTGTATCCAGATATGGTCGAAAATGCCTGCCCCGGCAATTTTGCTGTTGGATACGCAATTGAGCGCCACTCCCCCGGCCATGACCAGGTTCTTTTTACCCGTCAATCGCCCGGCGGTACGCGCCAGGGCTACGACGATCGAATCTGTCACTTCCTGTATCGCCATTGCCAGGTCCTTATGTGATTGGAGAATAGGGGATTCTGGCTCCCTTCTCTGCAACCCGAATAAGGATGCCCATTTCTTGTCCCGGGTCATGGTCAGCCCCACAGCAAAATCGAAGTAATCCATATTGAGCAGTAGGGACCCATCTTCTCTTATATCTACCAACGCTGTAATGATCTTCCTCACATATCCTTCGACTTCAGCAGATCCGCTGTGCCCGTAAGGCGCAAGGCCCATCAACTTATATTCGCCGCTATTCACTTTAAAGCCAAGGTAATAAGTGAACGCTGAATAAAGCAGGCCGACGGAATGCGGGAAGCGCAATTCTGTCAAAACTTTAACGTCCGCCCCGCTGCCTTCACCGATGGTGGTGGTGGCCCATTCTCCCACTCCATCTATGGTAAGAATAGCCGCGTCTTCAAAGGGCGATGGATAATATGCACTGGCCGCGTGCGACAAATGATGTTCGGGAAATAAAAAGGGGACCTTTTCTGCACCTGGCATCTGCTTTCTGAGAAGCTGCCTGGTAAATAGTTTGTCTTTTATCCAGACAGGCATTGCCTTCATAAAACTGGGTAGTCCGTAAGGCGTCATCGCATGATAGGTCTCCAATAACCGCTCGAATTTCAGAAGGGGCTTGTCATAAAAAGCGATGGCCGTGAGGTCCCCATATTCCAGTCCTCCTTCGTGCAGCACATATTTAATAGCGTTGGCAGGGAATGAAGGGTCATTTTTAACCCGGGTAAAGCGTTCTTCCTGGGCCGCCGCAATGACCTGTCCATCCACCACCAGGGCCGCGGCGCTGTCATGATAAAATGCGGAGATACCCAGGATCCTGATGGCCAATTTGTTTAAAATAAGGTGTAGATGAAAGGAGCCAGCGCGGAAACACTGGTTAATACAATAAGGACAGCAAGGATCAGCAGGATCAATATCAGTGGAAGCAACCAGAATTTTTTCCGGGTCCGCAGAAAGAGGAACAGCTCCTTAATGAATTCCATATTAAAAAGTATTTAAAAGATCTTCTTTCACGTACACATGATCGCGTGAAGAGAATACGGATGTATTGCTTTTCTTAAATGACCGGACCTGTAAGGGATCTTTTCCGCTCCATTTTCTAAAGTACCCTACTGGTACTACAAATGCAAAAAACACCAATCCCAGAACTACCTTGGAGGTTATAGTCCCCATTCCTTTTCCCAGGGCGGTCCAGGCGATGGCAAAGGGATAAAAAATACGGGGGTAAAGTAATCCGGTCAATGTCACTATTATTGCAGCGGCCACAAAGCGAAAATCTTTATAGTGCAACGCAAGCCAAAGACTAGCTAAAACCGCTACCTGCGCAAATTCTACTAACTCGCGGCGGGTGATGGCCAGGCTAAGCCGTTTGCTGTGGGTGATAGAGGGGTCGAATGGCTCGCGATGGGTGTCCCCTGTCTTTTTCATAAGCATTTATTGGTTGATGAACGGTTTATGGACGGTCCCCGCCTTTGTAGCCTTTTGCAGGTATTTGGCGGCTCCCTCCTGATTACCCATTTTCAAATAAGCATTTGCGATCCGGCTATACAGGGAAGCATCCGTGGAGTCCCTTTCTGCGACCGTCTGCCATTGTATGATTTCCTCCGCATATCTTTTTATCGGAGCCAGGTTCATTCCGGAAGGATTATTAGCCATTGCATAGTCCAGGTAGGCCAGGGCATCCCCGGGTCTGTCCAGCTTTAAATCCATGACGAATATATACCTCGCCTTATCAAAGGAAGGAGAAAGGGTATACGCCTTTTTAAAATAATAAAGGGCATTGTCATAGTCCTTCCCTTCACCGCAAACATTGCCCGCCTTTTCATAATAAGCCTCTTCAGTGGGGTGTTCAAGCACGAGAGACTCCATCACCGTCTTCGCGCCCGCAAGGTCATGTTCCTTGATATAATAGTCATACAGATCTCCCATAGCCTCCTGCCAGGGCGTATGTCTAAACGCCAAATTAAAGGCCAATTCCTCCTCCTCCGAATTAACATGCAACGAGTCCTTCGGCAATCCTTCGCCAAAGGGCCAGCTGCTTTTGAGGTTGAATATCTTATAGGCTCCCGACAGAGAATCCACCTTGGTGATGGGCATTGTCGCTGTCAACCGTGCAAAGGACATCTCACGGTCCGGAGGAATGGTAAAAATGCCCTGTCGTTTCATCACAAGATAAAACGCATCAGACATCAGGGCGTACCCCGCCAGGTTAGGGTGCACATGTTCTAAGATCAATTCATTCCCGATAATATGACTTTCCGATCTGGCCTCGAAGGCGGCTTTCGTATCCACCAGGTAGGTATTGTCGTATCGTCCGCACAAGCCCCTTATGATCGTATTAAGCGTATCAGGGGCCCTGAAGCGAAGGTTGTCCAGGTCCCTGGCATTGGAAAACCACTGCTTCGCCGCCTCTATATCTCCTTTGCCGTAGGTTAGGCGACCCAGGTAATAATTACAGAGGGCATGCCCCGGGAACACACTGTTGGCTTCGCTGAACTGAATTAGGGCTCCTCCCGAATCATGTACCGACAAAGCCGCCAGTCCTAAATCATAATGTTGTTTGAATCCCGGGAACCGAAGGCTGTCCACCGGGGCGCTTATAAAAGGCTTCAGGTCCTTTTCATTGGACACCAATGAAGATATAAAAACAGGAATATGAGCGCCGTGCAACACACGTAGCGCCTCGTCCATATTCGTACTGAACTGGCTGATCCCTTTATAGTATAATGCAGACCTATAGCCAATTTGTTGGTTCCCTACCATGAGTTCCATCCGGGTCTTTCCCGATTCCCCTTTGCGACTTGTCCATAACCTGGCCACTCCTTCATAACTGTTGGTCATCAATTGGACCACCCTGAGTTCCCTCAACCGAAGCACGGTTTCAACGATATACCTGTTTCCTCCAATCCTATCGGTGGACCCTACCCCCAGCGCCCCATAATATTCATTGTGCCCCGAATAGATAAGAACAGCGTCCGGTTTATAATTGATCAATTCCTTTGCAAAACCCAGCACCGTATAAGAATTAACCGCAGTTAAAGAGAGGTTGATGACTTCGATATCCCTATCAGGAAAAGAGCGCATTAGCCGGTATTGCAACCAACGATGGAAGGACCCGTTATGAAAATAAGGATACCCAATGGTGGTGGATTCCCCCAGGACAAAGATCCTGAGCGTTTGTTCCCCCTTTTGTTTCCTAAATGGCTCTATATTGCCCGTAGTGGCAATGGCCTGATTGGTAAAGTAGCGTTGAGAAGCGGCCGGGTTTAAAATGAGGTAGTTGTGATCGGCCGGGTATTCAACGAACAGACTCAGATCCTGTCCGTAATGAAATACCCGTAGAGACAGCTCCACCAGACACAAAATCAGGACAGGAATCAACAAGCTGATCAGTTTGAATAGCTGAACTCTTTTCAATTTCACAAGCATGAATGTTAGATACTATGCAATAACAGAGATCTCCCCTAATAGGGGCCTAATATTCCACTAATTCGATAAGATTTCATGAAATGAATACTGAAATTCTTCTCCGTACATCTGATGGTACTCCTTAGCAAATTTTTCAAAGGTTGATTTGGCCGTGGAATGACGACCTAACAATCCAAGGCTCTTGCACTTAATTCTCAGGGCATCCTCATTGACGGGGTCAAACAGGAATATACCGCCGGCTATTTCCAGCAAAAATTCAGTATCCGTCGAAAATTGGAGACAGGCGGCAGAAAGCATGTCCAATGCCTTGTCCGACACTTCAGATTGAATGTCGTCCAACCATGGATAGACGGTATCCGCCAGAAAAGTGCCCCGGTGAATGATTGTCAGTAAATGCCTTATGTCTTCCTTCTCCGGCTGGGAAGTCTGGACCAGGGCCAGAAACTCGGCTAAATCGACCCGGATCTGGTCCTGGGCGTAATGAACAATCCATTTGTCAGCCTCTTTCACTACCGCACAAGTGCCCAGTTTGTCCAATATACCCTTGAGCTTGACCATGTTAACGGAACGATTATTCTGCGCATCCTTATTCGATTTATCCCTCCAGAGCGTGGAGTAGAGCTTTTCCGAAGAAATACCCTTGCCTGATCTCAAAGTATAAATAGCGATGAGTAAAAACAGTTCCTTTAAGAGAGGGGTGAATGATTTGGACAGGTCATTGCCTTCCCTATCGTACACCTCAAACTGGCCAAAGAAATAAATCACGGACCGGTCATCCTTCACGACGACAGGGGCCGGATGAGGATGGTATGGGACGACGGGGGCAGAATGAGGAGGATCGATAGCAGGAGCAGCGGCCTGCGCTGGTTCAGCCTTCCGAGACGCCTTTATTCGCCACAACAAAATGAAACCTGCCGCAACTGCAATGAGCAAAAAAACAATATAGCGCCAGGAAAAAGATTTGACGACGACGAAGGAGACGGCTACGATGGGATTGGGCGGGAAGGCAATCGTATACACCCTTATTTCCGTCCTGTTCTCCTGGTCCGTGTACATCGTTACCGCCACCAATTTTTTACTGGACGGCGCATAATAAAGATCTGCAAAGGACTTTACATCATGAAAGGAATAGGGGATCGTATCCCCCACCAACTCATATTCCGGCTCCTGGAGCGACCCTTTGATCAGGCGAAGGGCTGAATTGAATTTATCATTCGGAAAGATCAGGCCATAGTAGGAACGGCTCGCGGAATCAATCACGAGGCTATTGGCAAAACAGAATTGTTGGTCCGGCTCCTTTAAGTGGTAGATCACTTTAAAGGAGCGATCTTTCACAATGTATTCCAATAAGTCATAATTGTATTTCGGGTTTACCATCTGGTCCCCCGTATTACTGCCGTATCCCCCGGCAATATAGGCGGTATCTCCATTCCTGGATATGCCTAACCCAGCCAGGTACCTGGGCGTAAAATGATCTCCCGTGGTGGGGATGGCCTCCCACTTCCTGTCCGCAAAGTGATAACGCTGGACCATATTTTTGTAGTGCAACTGGCCGTATCCCCCGATAATATAGAGGGAGGTATCCACGCTGGAAATGAATTTATTAGCCTGCCAGAATTCCGTCAGCGGACCCGGGCGATAATCGGAATCCCATTTCCTTCCTGTGGAATCAAACGTTTTCACCTTCTTCTCGTCTATATTAAAGTCATATAGCTTACCGGTGACAGGGCTGAAAATCGATTGATTGCCCGGAGGCATGGACGCGTTTACCGGAGACAGGCGCTCGGATTTCCACTGCCCCTTTTGTACAGACATTGTATACAGGGAATCCTCTGAAACCGCGTAGAGATTTTCCCCAATGGGATCAAAGGCAATGCCCGGTGTTCCATCTACCCAAAAAACATTGGCCAATTGCCAGTTTTGATGCTGGGGCCTGATCCATATGGGATTCACTACCCTGGCCATCTTACCCTGGACGCTATCAAAACATTCCTCGCCGGAAGATTCGGATAACGGCCAGTCGTATTTTACCTTTCCCCGGTCGGATATCCTCAGGTCTTTAATACTCATAGGAGGGATGTCCGCTGTCTGGAACTCTTCGGAGCTGCTGGTTCCCATCGACATTTTGAAACAAAGAGGCGCTTTCAGGGGAATCTTTGATTTGCCTATATATTTATTATTTACATACAGCAATATTTGGCCTACACTCAAATTAAACCGGATATCTATCCGGTTCCACTTGTTATATAACCGCGGGGAATCAATAGTAAAGCTGCCCGAAGGGGTTTCGCCAATGATTAAATTAAAATTTGACAGCTTTTGATTGTAAATTAAATCGATGTTTTGTTTGTCCGCCGTGATCATACGAAAGACATATCCAAAATAAACTTCCATGTCCCTGGCCAGCATCAGGTCGAAGGAAATAGCCCCATCCCCGCTAAAGCAGATATTTTCAGAAGGGCTCAGATCCAGGGAAGTCCTTTTTTCCTGAACTACCTCATGACTGGAGAACCGCAACCCGTATGATTGCGAATGCCCTGTTTGGTGAAAAAAAATGAATAATATTATTGCACAGATAAATCCTCGCATATGGCAGTAAAAACTAAAAATACGCACTTTTTCAATGGGGCGAGCCAACCTGATCAATTGAGGGCCCCACGGGATCTGATCTCCTGCATGAAATTCCTCATAATGTTTCTATAGATACTTTGTCTCCAGTCAATGCCAAATGCGCTGTCAGGACTTTCCCCATCTTTACGGCGCCTTCGGATGGCTGGCAACCACCTGCATATATCTCTAATTTTCCCGGCAAGACCACACGGTCTCCGTTCTCTTTAACGACCGACAGTTGGCGGGGTGTAAGCGTAAAGCGAACGGTCTTCTTTTCACCGGCTCCCAAGTGTATCCTCTCAAAGCCTTCTAATGCGCGAATGGGGGTTCTTCCTTGCATATCCGGATGCTTCAGGTATAATTCGACGACTTCATCCCCTTCACGGCCACCGGTATTGGTGACTTCTACGGATACCGTAAGCGGCTTGCCAACGGGCGAGATGGAGGGAACGCGTAGGTTTGAATAGCCAAACGTTGTATAGCTGAGCCCGTATCCAAAGGGGTACAGAGGTTCGCCTCTAAAATACCGGTAGGTCCTGCCTTCCATATTATAGTCTGTAAAGGGAGGCAACTGGTCCACCGATTTGTAAAAGGTTACCGGTAATCTGCCTGCAGGATTATAATCCCCGAACAGAACGTCTGCCACGGCCGTACCGGCTGACTGTCCGCCATACCAGGCGTTCACAATAGCGGGTAGGTTTGCATTCTCCCATTGAACACTGAGGGCGCTGCCCGTCATCATCACGAAAACGACCGGTTTGCCCATCGCCTGCAATTCCTTCATAAATTCGGTCTGGACCTTGGGCAGGGAAATGGAAGTACGGTCTCCCCCGCTAAATCCTTCCGTTTTAACGGGCATTTCTTCTCCTTCCAGGGAGGGAGAAATACCCCCCACGAAAACAATGACGTCTGCGTCCCCGGCGCTATCCCGGATCTGTTGCATATCCACTGCCGGCGTATCGCTGACATAGTCCGGGCCCTTTGCATAATATACCCGGACGGCACCTCCCAATTTATCTTTGATCCCTTGCAGCACCGTAACGATGCGGGTCGGGGTACCGTTATAATTCCCCAGCACACTCTCCGGGTTATCCGCATTCGGACCGAATACGGCTATTTTATGAATATTCTTGGACAGGGGCAGCGTTTGATGGTCGTTCTTCAGCAATACGATCGACTCCCTGGCCATCAGCAGGGCCTGGGCCTGGTGAGGTTCGCTCTCCACTTCACTTAAGGGAATGCTATTGTACTTCACCATAGCGGGAGGATCAAACATGCCTAAACGGAAACGGATCTCCAGGAGATGGGACAGGGATTCGTCAATCTTTTTTTCGGGGAGCAGCCCGTTTTTTACAGCCGTTACCAGAGATTTGTACGAACTCCCGCACTCGATATCGGTTCCGTGCAGCACCGCATCGGCAGATGCGGAGGCGGCATCGCGGCTGGTTTTATGCCCCCGGTAAAAGTCATCGATGGCTCCGCAATCCGAAGTGACGTATCCGTGAAATTTCCACTTGTCATACAGGATATCCGTCATCAGCAAATCGCTTCCGCAGCAAGGCTGGCCACCATACGCGTTATAGGCGCACATGACGGAAGCCACCTTTGCCCCTACCACCAGGTCCCGGAAAGCGGGCAGGTAAGTATCACACAGGTCATAGGGACTGACCTTTGCGTCGAACACATGCCGGCTGGATTCCGGACCACTGTGTACGGCAAAATGTTTAGCGCAGGCAGTGATCTTCAGGTACTTTGGATCGTCCCCCTGAAATCCTTTCACCAGGGCCATTCCCATCTGCCCGGTCAGGTAAGGATCTTCCCCGTAAGTCTCCTGTCCTCTTCCCCAGCGAGGATCCCTGAAAATATTGATATTGGGTGTCCAGAAAGTCAATCCCGTATAAATGCCTCTGTCCCCTCTTCTAAGGTATTCATTGTGTATGGCCCTGGCCTCTGTGGAAGTAAAGGTGGCCATTTTGAACAAGGCTGGTTTATCGAAGGTGGCCGCCATTCCGATCGCCTGGGGAAATACGGTGGCATGGATGCCCGTGCGGGCCACCCCATGCAATCCTTCATTCCACCAATTGTAAGCCGGAATACCTAACCGGTCTATTGCCGGAGAGGTGTTCATCATTTGAGAGACCTTTTCCTCCAGCGTCATCCTGCTGATCAGATCATGGATCCTTTCGGCCATGGGCCGGGCAGGGTCCAGGTATGCGACGGCCGGGCCTGTCTGGGCGATCAGGCCTGTCTGCGCACTGGATGCGGTGCGGATAAGCAATAAGGCCACCAGGGCCAGGCATCTCTTTTGCATAACTATCTGTATTTAAGGATAAACAGACCGGGGCCTGCTGTCCGCGCTGCTACCGAATGTATAATTAGGACTACTTCCCATATAGATTTTAAGAACACCTCCCTGCAGGATATCCTTGTGCAGAATATAGCTCTTTTCATATTTTTCCCCGTTCCACTCTACCTTTTGGATATATATATTTTCGGGGGAGTTGTCAACCGCTTCCACCGTAAACGTTTTTCCTCCTGCCAGGTTGATGGAAGCCTTATCAAAGAGGGGGCTTCCCAATACGTAGGCGCCGTTTGCCGGGAATACCGGGTAAAAACCCAGGGACGACAACACATACCAGGCGGACATCTGCCCGCAGTCTTCGTTGCCGCTCAACCCATCCACGTTATCGGGATAGAGTGTCTTTAGAATGTACCGGGCTTTCTCCGCCGTTTTCCATTGCTGACCCGCATAGGCGTACAGGTAGATGGTATGGTGCCCCGGTTCATCTCCGTGGGCGTATTGGCCAATCAGGCCGGCGATATCCGGCGGGGCATTGGGATCGGGAGGCGCGGGGATGGTAAATAATGAATCCAGCCGGGACACAAACATCTGATCTCCTCCTATTAATTTAATCAGGCCCTCTACGTCCTCCGGAACGAGCCACAGGTATTGCCAATGATTTCCTTCACTTAGATCATCGATCCAGGGATGGGACGACTTCACGGGGTTGAAAGGTGTGTTCCAGACGCCATTCGCTTTTTTGCCGCGAAAGAATCCTGTGGCAGGATCGAAATACTGCTGGTAGTTATGGAACCGTTTTTCATAATAGTCATATTCCACCTGATTCCCCGCTTGTTTTTCCATTAACGCAATACTGGCATTGCTGATCGAATATTCCAGGGCCTTGGCCACCGATTCCCCTACCTTGTCGCTGGGAATATAGTGATCGGCCTGGTCATAGTTAAGGCCGAAGTCCTTCCGCATCGTCGTATTCCGCACCGCCTCAAAAGCCAGGGCCGAATCAAATCCCCTGAAGCCCTTCAGGTACGCCTCGGCCACCACCTGCACGGAGCTGACGCCGGGCATCGTATTGGTCTCACAACCTTCCAGGTGCCATACCGGCAATTTGCCCTGTTGCTGGTAAATGGCCAGCATAGAATGAATGATATCATCGACCCTTTCCGGCTGGAATAAAGTATACAATGGGTTTAGCGCCCTATAAGTGTCCCAGAGCGAAAACACCGTATAGTTCTGAAAGGGCGCATGCGGATACACCTTTTTATCCGTGCCCCTGTAATCCCCGTTATGGTCGTTGTACAACGTAGGATCGATCATGGTATGATACAGGGCAGTATAGAATACCTTTTTATCCTCTTCGTTACGAGTCTCTATTTTGATCTTGGATAACTCGGCGTTCCACTTGTCGTCCGCCTGCTGAACAACGGCGTTAAAATCCCATCCCGGTATCTCCGCCGTGATATTATCCAGCGCGTTGTCCGAGCTCACCGGTGAGATACCGACCTTTAGCTGTACCGTCGCGGGCCCCTGGCCAAGGCTGATTAATCCTTTGATCGCATTGCCACGTCCCTTGTTCCCCGGTTGCAATGTGCGGTTCTGGTATACACTGAAATGACGCAGCGGAACATCCGACCTGATCGCGAAATAGAGGCGTTGATCGTCGGCCCAGCCCTTTGAAAAGCGATATCCCTTCAGGGTATAAGCGTCCGTTTGTTCAATATACGTATCGGTCGCATCATCTCCCGTACCTTCTTTTAAGTCGATGATGATATGCGCCGCCTTGCCCGACAAAAAATGATACCGGTGAAAACCCACCCTTTCAGACGCCGCCAGTTCTACATTGACGTCATAGTCATCCAGCTGTACCGAATAATAACCCGGCCTTACTTTTTCATTGGCATGGGAAAAATGAGAAGCATATCCCCGTTCGGGATGTTCCTGGGTACCCCTGTCCAATTTAACGGGTCCCGTATAAGGCATCATCAACACGTCACCCAGGTCCGATCCCCCGGTACCGCTTAAATGAAGCTGGGAAAATCCGATCAGGATGCTATCCGAATAGTGGTACCCTGAACACCAGTCCCATCCTTTGAAAATGTTATTTGGACCCACCTGGACGGCCCCGAATGGCACACTGGCGCCCACAAAAACGTGGCCGTGGCCACCTGCTCCGATCATCGGGTCCACGTAGGAAGTCAGGCGCTGGGCGGTGACCGAAGTCCAGGCCGCCATCATCACCAAACTTACTGTCAAAAGTGCGCAAATCGTCCTACGATCATTCATATTAATCCTTTTTAAAAGTGGCCGGTCCCGGTACGTCTTCCCTGAAGGGGACCTGATGCCTGAGCATCTTCGCAGCGTATCCTGCCAGGTCCAGATAATAATCCGAAGGCAATCCGGGATCAAAAGAAACAAATGTACTTTTCCCTATCGGAGGCGCCAACGATATCTTAAAAATAGCTGTTCCTTCGTCGATCTCATCAAACATAGCTATATAGATCATTTCTGCACCCGCCTGCAAATCGCCCGTTATCTGTTTCCAAAAGAAACGGCCGCTATCCCGCGGGATCTGGTTCTGAACGGAAGGATTATACATATTGTGCCAGCTAAAACCCGGGAATACGACCGGCACATAATCCAGGCCATGCGCCTTGCACCATGTGATGTCAGTCGCAATCCGGTCTTTGAACGGGGCATACGTTTCTTCCTTGTACCGGCCTACCATCCAGGGCTGCAGGATGTCGGCCTTCTTATACAGGTCCATCCAACGGCTGTCCTTGTCAGCGTCATTGCCCTGGTCCCTCCAGTAGGTGGGTATACCCAGGAGGATAGAACAGCCTCCATAAACGGGGTCGTGTTGCAGGAATTGCATGATCCGTTGCACACTTGTGGCAGTGTAGGCCCGATGATCATTAAACCCAGCCCCCCATAAGGCTACCAGGGGCTTGCCCCTGTGGTAAAGATAGGTTTGACGGTCTCCCCCGCTGGTCAGCTTCATGCTGTCCACCAGGTTTTTCCAGTCAGCGATAACCAGGTCCGCATCCGTGCTGTCATTCATCCCCGACATGTCATACATCACGGCAATGGCCCGGTCGTATTTGCGGGAGGCTTCCAATGCGTGCGCCAGTACCGTATTGTTTGCATGAAGGCTAACGGCCGACTTCAGATTGGATACAAAGCGCTGTACAAAAACTC
>Ga0302315_10001617_pt1 | contig 22480 bp, 12 predicted proteins | sample III_Palsa_N3_1_FD_200532 | JGI IMG/M metagenome (GOLD analysis project Ga0302315, IMG submission 200532) | Peat permafrost microbial communities from Stordalen Mire near Abisko, Sweden - III_Palsa_N3_1 | ecosystem: Environmental > Terrestrial > Soil > Palsa > Peat permafrost | place: Sweden...
CTATCGCAGACAAACAAACCTTCAATATCAAATGAAATTGGAGAAAGAATTAAATGAGAACAAAATTTCATTTTTTACCAATATTTCCCATGAACTAAGGACACCTCTTACTTTGATTGTTAACCCAATAAAGGAACTATTGTCCAGTAACGGGCAGGCCATTGATCTTGTTGACATCAGTACAGTCTACAGGAACTCACGCCGCCTGCTAAGTCTTGTAGACCAGCTATTATTATTTAAGAGTTCAGAAAAGGAAATTTCGAAGCTTAACTTAACATGGCTTAATATTAGTGAAATTTGCCAGGAAGTTTTCCTTTGCTTTAAAAACCAGGTAGCAAAAAAAAATATACAGTATAAATTTGAACATAGTGGGCCAATATATGTGTTGGGCGATCGTGAGAAGCTAGACATTGTCTTATTTAACCTCCTTTCAAATGCGATCAAATACACGCCGGAAGGCGGGGAAGTTAGCCTGCGTATTTTGGAACTGGATAACTCCATTGAAATATTTGTAGCAGATACAGGAATAGGTATTCCAAAGGAAACAGGAAATAAGCTATTTAATAAATTTTATCGCCTAAACCAGAGAGTTAGCTCGGAAAGTGGTTTTGGTATCGGCTTGTATCTGGCCGGGCAATATATGGCGATTCATAATGGTGCTCTTTCCTATACAAGTGAATTAGGCATTGGCAGCGAATTTAAAATGGTACTGCCAAAATCAAGTAAGCCACCGATTGATACAAAAGTTATTGATGAGCATAAATCCAAACGATCTTCGATTGTAAACGAGTTGATTTTAGATTCTGTTGATGATGATTCAATAGTACAACACAGTAACGATAAGGGTGCAAAAAATGTCATTTCTACCATTGAAACGCCAAGACAGACGATACTGCTAATTGAAGACGATATTGATTTTAGGACGTACTTAAAAAGCCTGATGCATGATCATTACGATATCTTTGAAGTGGATAACGCAGAAGCAGGTTTCAACGCTGTTATCGATTACGATCCTGATATTGTGGTTAGCGATGTAGTGTTAAAAGGGATGAGTGGTATTGAGTTTTGCTCAAAAATGAAAGAATCGCCTTCCTTTAGCCATATACCTGTTATCCTGCTTACTGGCAGTTTTTCACCCGAGATCAAGTTAAAAGGTATTGAGTGCGGTGCTGATGATTATATAACGAAACCTTTTGAAAAGGACTTGTTAATCGCTCGTATAAACAGTATTCTCAAAGGGCGAAATTTGCTGAAAAAGTTTTTTATCAATGAGATAACATTGAAACAGCATCAGTTAAAGGTCCCGGCCGAGTACGCTGATTTTGTTTCAAAATGTATTAGCATCATCGAAAAACATCTAGAAGATGATGAGTTTACAACCGCGCAGTTTACAAGTGAGATTGGAATGAGCCGGTCCAAATTATTTAGAAACATCAAATCAATCTCAGGCTTGTCCATTGCAGAATTTATCCGATACATCAGGCTTCGTAAAGCCGGGCAACTGATGATAGAAAGCGATATGCAAATCAAGGAAATTGCCTTCAAAGTCGGCTTCAATGATCAAAAGCACTTTAGGGAGCAGTTTCAGAAGTTGTTTGAGATGAACCCTTCAGCTTTCGTAAAAAAATATAAAAACTCTTTTGCAAATAACCGAACAGCAAACAGGGTCGGGCAAATCATACGGAAATAGATAGCACCCAGCCCCATCTCAATTTTAACAATACCCACTGTTATTTGGCTACTCCGCCCCCTTTAATATTGATCTTTTCCATGTAGTATTGTGTTATCATTCACAAAATAAGTTTACAGGCAATTAATCCAAGCGCTATTGCACAACTAATTCTATGCTTAACATTTCAATGAAAAGGCTCTTTCTAACCTTGATGTTATTTTGTTGTTTCGAAATCGCATATGCGCAAGTAGCAAGGCACGTTGTTAATTTTAATAGTAATTGGGAAGTTTTCCGACTGGACACTGCGCGAAAACTTAAAAAGGTGCTCTCTATCAGGAATAATACATCTTTTTTGTCACAGTTTAATCAGCAGATTTTAACTTCAAAAAATGAACCGGCAGACAGTTCAGTTACGCGGGAAGTGAAGGCAGCGCTAATCGGGTTCCGTATTGAATATCCGAAAATAAGCTCATCGTCCTGGCAAAAAGTATCGCTTCCGCACCCTGCAAGATATGAACGGGAGGAAAATCCCGGTGTAAATCAATTCGAAGGAATTTGTTATTACCGAAAGCAATTTTTGATTCCGAAGAACTATGATGCAAAGCACATTAGTCTACGTTTTGAAGGAGCGATGCAAACAGCTGCGATTTGGATAAATGGGAAATTTGTAAGCTATCATGCGGGCGGATATTTACCATTTATTGTTGACTTGGATAATAACTTGAATTATGGGGGATCGAACGAAATCATTGTCAGGCTGGACAATCGGGATAATGCTAATTTGCCACCCGGAAAGGCTTTGGCCGAGCTTGGATTTTTGTATTGGAGCGGAATCTATCGTAATGTTTCTTTAACCGTGACGAGTCCGGTTTATATTACAGATGCAAACAATGCTAATACTGTCGCCGGAGGCGGTATTTTTGTCCAACCCGAAAATATTTCCGCTAAAAGCGCTGATGTATTTATTAAGACACAAATATTCAACAATACCGATGGTCGTAAACAACTGGTCGTAAAACAAGTATTGTTCGATGAAAAGAACAAAACTATTGATTCATCACAAAGTTCTATTAGTGCTCATGCCGCTGTGGTGGTTAGTTCAAAAATTCACGTTTTAAACCCGAGGCTTTGGAGTCCTGATGATCCCCATTTGTATAGTTTATCGACCCAGGTTTGGAGTGCAGGAAAATTGTTGGATAACATTACCCAAAAGATAGGTATCAGGAAATTATCTTTTACCAGATCAGAAGGATTTAAGCTTAACGACATGCCATTAAAAATAGTGGGTACCAACCGGCATCAGGATTGCCCTTTTGTAGGAAACGCATTGTCCGATGAGATGCAATACAGGGATTTAAAAAGGATTAAAGAAGCCGGTTTTAATTTTGTTCGCTTATCGCATTATCCACAAGCCCCTGCCGTTTACCAATATTGCGATTCGATAGGACTTATGCTGGGCGATCCAATCCCTGGTTGGCAATTTTTCAACCAAAGCGCCATTTTTAAAGACCGGGTATTTTCAGATATCAGAGAAATGATCCGCAGGGACAGAAATCACCCTTCAGTGATCATGTGGGAGGTAAGCTTAAATGAAACTTATCCGGCAGATAGCTTCAGGATCAAGTCCGCCGAGGTGGCACATGAAGAATATCCGGGAAATAATTTCTTTACAGCAGGGGATACCTATGGGGCAAAAGTAACGGCTTGGGACATTCCTTATAACAGTTGGCAAGACCCATTTGGAAGGCCACAGGATGTACAACCGGATAAACCGGGCTTTGTACGAGAATATGGTGATTATGAGTTTGGAGGCTCCTCATCCACAACACGTACCAACCGAAGCAAAGGGGAAAAAGCACTACAGCAAAATGCCTGGAACTTTCAGTGGGAGCATAATCTCCTGATGGGGCCAAAATATTATCCATGGACAGTTGGAGATGCATCATGGGCATTTTTTGATGGTTTTGAAAGTTTTACTAAAGGGACTTCAGATTGGGGGGTTATGGACATTTTTAGGGTGCCAAAATTCAGTTATTATTTTTTAAAAAGCCAGTTGGATCCTTATAAGAAAATTTTCGGTGCCAATAATAAACCTATGGTTTATATAGCCAACTGGTGGACCCCAACTTCTAATCCTCAAAAAGTTATCATTTATGCTAACTGCGATGAAGTAGCAATTTATATTAATGGTAAACTTATAAAAAAGCAACTTCCCGATGCCGGGCCGGATACTGATTATGGAGATTACGACAAAGGTGGCAATAGCTTTGATGGGGGTAATGGTAAAAATTTAAGTCACCCGCCTTTTACATTTAACAACGTAAAATGGCAGCCGGGGATATTAAAAGCGATTGGATTTATCAAGGGTAGGGCAGTGGCTCAAGCCCAGATTAATACTCCATTAAGCCCTAATAAGATAACATTATCGGCAGACACAGAAGGCATGCCATTAACAGCTAACGGAGTAGATGCCATTTTTGTGCATGCCAGTTTAGTTGATAAAAATGGAACTGTGATGTGCCTGGATAATCAGTCGCTAATAACTTTTAATATAAGCGGCGCGGGAATAATTATAGGCCCGGAAATAATTAAGGCCCGCGGCGGAATTGCAACAGTTTTGATTCGGGCAAACAGTATCCCGGGAAAAATATTTTTGATTGCTTCCGGCAAGGGAATGACTAAGGCATATTTAACAATAGACAGTAAATAGATCGTACCACGCTCCCCCAAATGCAGACAAAAATCATTACTGTGTATATTTTTTAGAAAATTGATTTTAATGTACGTCTGGCCTTCCGTAAACTAATTCTCAGGAGGATATATAAAATTATCCGGCCGGAATTTGAATAATTGCATAAGTGATCGATTAAAAAACTTTTGTTACAGTTTCAGAAGCTATTCGAAATGGACCCTTTAGCTTTCGTTAGAAATACAAAAAATCTTTTACGAGTAACAATATAGCCAGTAGAACAGAGTAAATGGTACGGAATAAATAGCATTATCTGTTTCTGCCTCTACTTTATAGCAATAACCCACCTTTATCTGGCTATTTAGCCCCCCTTCATATTAGTCTTTTCCATGCAGCTTTGTCTTATCGGGCAAAACTAATTCATAACCAATTTGGATTAGTATCGGCTGTAGATCAGCGCTATAATAATACTTCATTCACTTTTATATAAGGTGTAGTAATTAAAAAAGAACAACTAACAAACTAACTAACTAATCAAACACTCATGAGCAAATTCTACAAAAAGGAATTCTATTTAACATGCCTGCTATTGCTAATCTCGGCAATAGGATTCGCCCAGGTAAAAGTTACCGGGGTTGTAAACGGGGCAGACAACGGCCAAACACTGCCGGGAGCATCGGTAACATTAAAAGGCACCGGGACCGGTACTGTGACCGACATTAATGGACATTATATGATTAATGCGCCTAAAGGCGGGGTTTTAGTGTTTTCATTTGTCGGCTATGTCGCACAGGAAATTACGGTTGAGGATAAATCCACGATCAATGTAACACTTCCTTCAAATCCTAAAGGATTAAACGAAGTAGTAGTGGTGGGTTATGGCACCCAGAAGAAAGAGAATCTTACAGGCTCCGTGTCAGTTGTTACCGCTGCACAATTAGAGGACCGGCCTGTAACCGGCGTTATTAACGCCATGGAAGGTACGGTTCCCGGCCTTACTATTATATCCAATAACGGTCAGCCGGGTATGGATGCCGGCAGTATCAATATCAGAGGGCAATCGCTGAATAATACCTCCGCACTGGTAGTTATAGATGGCGTTATTTCAACTACCGGCGACATGAATGCTATTAACGCTGATGATATTGATAATATTTCCGTATTAAAAGATGCAGCATCCGCGTCTATTTATGGAAACAGGGCTGCCGGTGGGGTAATAGTAATAACTACAAAAAAAGGGAAAAAAGGCACAGCCCAAATTACTTACAGCGATTATTTTGGTATAAACAAGCCAGTAGCATTGCCGGATTATGTACCGTCATGGGAGGCGGCTACCATGTATGATGAAGCCAGGGTTAATGAAGGACAAAGTCCGGTTTATACGCCTGCTCAGATACAAACTTTCAAAAATGGATCTGACCCAGTTAACTATCCGAATACAGATTGGTTAAAATATTTGTACAGTGGTAACGGATTTCAACAAAATCATTATCTAGGTGTTAACGGAGGCAGCGATAAAACAACTTACGCGCTTTCTATTGGCTATTTTGATGAAAATGGTATAACTCCCAATACCAATACGCAGCGCTATACGGCGAGGGTAAATCTTAACAGCCAGATAAAAGATAATTTATCTGTATTTGGTTATCTGTCTTATACCTATCAGCCGCTAACGCAGCCGCAAAGTTCGTTAGCTGCAGACCAAAGCTTTAGTCAGGTAATTCGTCAGTTTAATAGGATATCTCCAATCATCCCCGCCTACTATCCAAATGGCGATTACGGACATATATCGGACGGCAGCCCTTTAGCATGGCTTAACTCTCCCTCATTTGATGATCAAAATGCGTATAATTTCCAGGGAACCACAGGTGCCGACTGGGAAATAATTAAAGGGTTACATTTTAAGCCATCATTAAGTTACAAGTTTAATACCAATCAAAGCAATAATTTTGTTTCATCTATCCAGTATTATAATCCTGACGGTAGTACTAGTGGAGTGGCAAATATTGCTAATGCTACGGATACCTATTCAAGCCATACCTATGTTTCGCCACAGGCATTGTTAGAGTATGGAACAAAAATAGGAAATAACAATATTAAAGTATTAGCCGGTGCATCACAAGATTACGATGGTTATTATACTTTGTCGGGTTACAGGCAAGGTTTTTTAAATAATTCCTTAAGTGACCTGAACGTAGCGCCAACCACGGGGGAAACATCAAGTAATGATACTTATAATGATGCGACACGATCTTTTTTTGGCCGGGTTAATTATGATTACAAAGGTAAATATCTTTTAGAAGGTGACATTAGAGACGACGGTTCGTCACGTTTTGCACCAGGACATCAGTGGGGTGTTTTCCCAGGTGTATCTGGAGGCTGGAGAATATCTGAAGAAGATTTTTTTAGCAGTTTGTTACCCGCCATATCAAATTTAAAACTGCGTGCATCATGGGGTAAATTAGGAAATCAGAATCTTGTAGTTGTAAATAACAACATTGATGCTGCGTACTATCCTGCTGTTTCAACCGTAAGTGCAGGTTTAAATTATCCTTACGGAGGTAGCGTTGTTGGTGGCGTGGCCCCAACATCCGGTGTTGATCCCAGCATAGTATGGGAAACAACAACTCAAACCGATGTTGGGTTAGATGCTGACTTTTTAAAGGTATTTAGCTTTACAGCAGATTATTTTTATAAAAAGACAACTGGTATTTTATATCAATCACTGCTACCTGCAACTTATGGTTTAACTGCTCCATATGTAAATGGTTCAACTAATCAAAATGCCGGTTGGGAGCTTGCTTTAACTTATCATGATAAGGCCGGTGATTTTCACTGGAGTGTTACCGGCAACGCCGCATTTGTAGCAAATAAAGTATTACAACTGGGAGATACAAATGCACCGCAAATAAGTGGCGCTTATATAACCGAAGTTGGACAACCACAGGGTTCTTTTTACGGTTATGTTGCTCAAGGCTTGTTTCAAAACGAAGCGCAGGTTAAAGCGCACGCGGACCAATCAGGTATAAGCCCCAATACCGGTCCCGGTGATATTATGTATAAGGACCTTAATGGCGACGGTAAGATAGATGCGAATGACCGGACTGTATTAGGCTCAAACTTCCCTAAAGTTACCTTTGGCTTAAACCTGAATGTGAACTGGAAACAGTTTGACCTTTCAGCCTTTTTCCAGGGTGCAGCAGATGTTCAAAATTATATACAAGGTATAGAGTTGGGCCAAAATGGTATTGCCACCGGTAAGCCTACAACGGCAATGCTGAACAGTTGGACGCCAAGCAATCCAAATGCAACCTTTCCGCGCTTATGGTTAACCTATACGCAAAATGATCCGGCTGATAATGTTTCCTCATTCTGGGTTAAAAATGCAAGTTATCTACGCTTAAAAAATGCGCAATTAGGGTATACACTGCCAGCTGCCTGGGCAAAAAGCATAGGTGTTACAAAACTAAGAATTTATTATAGCGGCCAAAATATCCTAACGTTTACCAGCTTTTATAAATGGGTAGATCCGGAAGCTGCGGCAGGCGAAAGCGGATACGATTTCCCGCAGGTAAAAACCAATTCTTTAGGCTTAAACGTAACTTTTTAAGACTTTCAAAAATTAAAAATCATGAAAAAGATACTTATTCTCAATATATTAACTATATCACTGCTATTTACGGCCTGCAAAAAGGACTTTTTAAACAGGACGCCACAGGATGCTTATAGCAATGCCAGCTTGTGGACTGATGCCAACGATGCTACTGCTGCGCTTGCGGGTGTATACAATGGCCAATACTGGAGCTATGCAGATGATGGAAATGGCTGGGCAGATGCTACATGGACCGTTTATTTGGATTGTGCATCCGATAATGCCTATAGCCAGTATCCATGGGAAGGTTTCCAGGGTTATGGTAATGGTACGGCTACTCCGGCGTCAGTGGGCGTAACCAATGCCTCAGCTTATAATTATACCGCTATTACAAGGTGTAATTTCTTTTTGGCCAATATTGGTCCAACACCTATGGACACTACGTTAAAGGCAAATATGATAGCCCAGGTAAGATTTATACGGGCTTATGAATATTCAATAATGACGCAGCTTTATGGCGATGTTCCGCTGGTTACCACCGTACTTACACCTGCGCAGTCACTTGCCAGCGTTAGAACTCCAAAAGCAACAGTCGTAAAATTTATCCTAAGCGAACTTGCTGCGGCAGCTACGAATCTGACGGCCGCTAATAATTCGGGTGATGGCCATATCACTAAAGGCGCTGCACTTGCCTTAAAAGCAAGAGTTGAACTTTATAATGCCGACTATGCAGACTGTATCACCGATTGCCAGGCGGTAATGAAACTGGGTTATGCGCTGTATCCGAGTTATACTGACCTATTCCGGATGGTATCCCAAAACAGTAATCCTGAAATAATCGCATCTGCGCAATACGTTGAAAATCCGTCAACTAGCTCAAATGGGGTTTTAGGGGTAATGCCGTCAAACTCATCAGGCGGATGGTCATCTATTGATCCTCTTCAGAGTCTTGTTGATTCTTATGAGATGGCTAATGGTAAACTAATAACAGATCCTACATCCGGCTACGACCCCACAAACCCTTATGCAAACCGGGATCCTCGCCTGGCTGCAACCATTTTATATCCCGGAGAGCCCTTTTATCAAGCAAGCGGCACGGTTGGCCAATTATCAAAAACGGTTACTTATTTTGATCCTTTAGATGCTTCCTCTCCGGATTATTACGCAAGTGGTAATAATACATCGCCAACAGGTTATGTGGTCAAAAAATATACATCAAACCTGAGTGATTTTGATAATCTGTTCCAGAGCGGATTAAATATGACGGTTATTCGTTATGCAGAAGTTTTGTTGACCGATGCAGAAGCTAAAATAGAGTCAGGCAAAATAGACGGTACTGTTTACAGCGATATTAACGCGGTAAGGAACAGGGCAGGAATGCCAGCTGTTGATCAATCGGTGTACAATGATCAAACAAGTTTACGTGCGCTGGTACGTAACGAACGCCGCGTTGAGTTTGCATTTGAGGGTTTGCGCTTTTTTGATATCCAACGCTGGCAAATTGGTACGCAGGTGATGCCCGGACCTGTTTATGGTGCTAAAGCCGGTACAGTTGATGCTACCACTGGCAAGTATACCATAACCGGAGCTGCCTTACAAGCTGAAACACGGGTATTCGGTACAAAAAATTATTTGTGGCCAATCCCACAGACTGAAAGAGATATTGACAAACAAATTACCCAAAATACAGGGTATTAAGACTTCAAAAATGACTTTGAAGTCTTAATGATTTTCATAAAAACTTCAAAGTCATTTTTATTACTGATTTTTTAATAATAACAGCAAATAGATTACATCGAATACCTTCTTAAAATAAGTGAATGAAGATTTTATCAATATTTATACCATTTATGATCTTGGTTTCAGGGTTAAAAGCTCAAGCTCCTAAAAGAAACAATAGCATTTTCTGGACAGAAACATTTATGACAGATAAGCTGCCCGATGGCTGGAAAAACGTGGACATGAGCAACACTAACAGCGTAAAATGGATAGTGACCGATCAGCCATATCCAGGTTCGTACCAATACCAGCAGCAGGCACCGCCTATCGCTTCCAAAAGCAGGGGTTATTACCTGCAGTTTCAGCCTGGTTATATGGTGGATGAAGACCAGTCGAGCTGGGCAAAGAAAAAGCAATACCCGGATGCCTGGGTGCAAAGCGGGGCCATTGATTGCTCGGCACGGGCGTCTGTTATTCTTCGCTTTCAGCAAACCTTTCGATACAATGATTTTAATGCGGCGCCGGGCGCTGGCTTATACGTTGGTGTCAGTACCGACGGTAGCAATTGGACGGATTTTGACGTAAAAAAAAATGTGCCAGCGGCAACGGATATGTTTGATCCCATTAACCAGGAAGTAAATATCAGTAAAGTTGCCGCAAATCAGTCGAAGGTCTATATCCGTTTTTACTGGAAAGGTTATTACAGCTGGTACTGGATGATTGACGATATTGAGTTGAGCGAAGCTTATGCACACGACCTAAGCCTGACAAGAGTTACCTCCAATACCGAAAAAAATAATGTTTTCGGCAAGCAGGATAAACTAAGTGTAATGCTCAAAAATAACGGCTCGCAAACGGTTGATAAGGATATAAAAGTTACCTGCGTTTTGGACAATTCCCGCACTTTAACGGCTATAGTACCGGCTGGCACAAAACCACTATTATCGGGCGACGAATACAATGTAGTTTTCCCGGCAACGGATCTGTCTAACAGGTCATCACATATTGTAAAATTCACGCTTGATTATCCGCAGGATGAATTTGCCGAAAACAATACCTTATCCCTTAAAATGAGCGCAAAGCAGGCTTTTATAGGCGATTTAACTTCATTTAAACAGGTGAAAAACGAAATTGACATAGCCTCCAATCAGAATAAACTCAAGGTGATTTTTTACAGTAACGATATCTTCAGGATCTGGATGGCGCCAGATGGCGAGTTTACCAATCCCGCGGGCAATGATATTGTGGAAAGCTACGCGATAGACAATCCAACTGTTATCTCAACAGATAAAGGTGTTTATTATCAAATCAAAAGCAAAAGTTGTGTACTCCGGGTGTACAAAAAGCCGCTTAAATTCGCTATGTACGATGAAACGGATACCAAATTGATATGGGCGGAGACTAAACCCATCAGTTATGGCGATAAAACGGAACAAACACTAACCCGGCAAACAAATGAGTATTTCTATGGCGGCGGTATGCAGAACGGCTATTTCTCGCATCGCGGCACTACTTTGCTTATTGAAAAAGGAAATGGCTGGGATAATGGCGGCAGGCCAAACCCGGCGCCTTTCTATATGTCAACTGCAGGCTACGGCGCGTTTCGCAATACCTTCGACATTGGTAAATACGCGTTTACCGATACCCTTAAACTGTCACATAACGAGAACAGGTTTGACTGCTTCTATTTTTATGGGCCGTCGTTAAAGCAAATCCTGAATGGCTATACCAAAACTACAGGCCGCCCATTCCTGATGCCGCGTTGGGCTTTAAGTATGGGCGATGCCAATTGTTATAACCGTGGTACTGGTGGTTATGCTACCAAAAACTATACCGGTAGCGGAATTAATGGCACAACGCCCGATGTAATTCAGCTGGTGGCCGACCAATATATAAAGAACGATATGCCGCGCGGTTGGATTTTACCAAATGATGGCTACGGCTGTGGCTATGTAAAACTTGATTCCACAGTGATCGAACTGCATAAACGGGGATTTTATACGGGCTTGTGGACGGAAAATGGCGTTGACCGCATAGCAAAAGAAGTAGGGACCTATGGGACCCGTTTATGCAAGCTGGATGTGGCCTGGGTTGGCCCGGGTTATAAATTTGCGCTGGACGCTTGTAAATCGGCTTATAACGGGATCGAAAATAATAGTAACGAGCGTGGTTTCGTTTGGAGCGTTATGGGCTGGGCGGGCACTCAAAAGTATTCTACCGTGTGGAGTGGGGATCAAACCGGAAACTGGGAATATATTCGTTTTCATATTCCGACGGTGATCGGTGCAGGTTTATCGGCACAAAATGCCGCCACAGGTGACGTTGACGGTATTTTTGGAGGCAGCGATTCCACCTATGTGCGCGACCTGCAATGGAAATCCTTTACACCTGTTTTTATGGTGATGAGCGGGTGGGCCAAAAAGGATAAACAGCCTTACGTATATGGTGAGCCCTATACTTCCATCAACCGAAAATACCTTGACCTTAAAATGCGTTTAACGCCTTATATGTACACGTACTGTGCCGAGGCGCACGAAACAGGCGTGCCCACCACCAGGGCTATGGTGCTGGAATATCCTGAGGATAATAATACTAAGGGAACAAAAACTCAATACCAGTTTATGAACGGTGAATGGCTGCTGATAGCCCCGGTTTATAAAAGCGAGGCCAAGCGCGACAGTATTTACCTGCCCAAAGGCACCTGGTATGATTACTGGAACGGACGGGCTTACAATGGCAATGTCTGGTTAAACAACTATCCAGCCCCGCTGGACAAACTACCGGTTTTTGTAAAGGCAGGAGCGATTATTCCTATGTATCCTCAAATGGAGTATGACAGGCAAAGGAAAGCGGATAGCCTGACACTGGACATTTATCCTTATAAAAGTTCCTCATTTGATTTATATGAAGATGATGGTATTTCCCATGATTATCGCAAAGGGGGCTTTGCTAAAACCCTAATAAGCGTGCAGGCTGATAAAAACACGCAGATAAGAATACAGGCAGCGGAAGGTAACTATACAGGCAAATATTTAAAAAGGGTTTACCTGCTGAATATCCATCAATCTGCAAGGCCTGAAAAAGTTATAGTCGCTGGTGAGGAATTGATAGTTTATACATCAGGAAACCAGTTCAACAAGGCAAAAACCGGTTGTTATTTCAATGCAGATGAAAAAAGTGGAACGCTACATATTAAGACCAGTTATCTGACAACTACTGATCCGCAATTAATAAGAATCTTAAACTGATAACTCATGAATTCACTAACCGATATTCTATCTTTATTTGGATTAGAAACAGAGCCTACTGTTCAACCATTTGGAACAGGTTTGATCAATCATACGTTTAAATTATCTTGTAATGGTAAAGAATATATCTTACAGCAAATTAATAGCAATGTTTTTAAATCTCCGGAACGGATCGCTTATAATCTTAGCTTGATTCAAGCTTATTTAAACCAAAACTTTCCTGAATATCTTTTTATCGGACCGCTTCCATCCATTAAGAATGAATTCCTGGTATTAACGGGTGATATAAATTATTACAGGTTATTCCCGTTTGTAAGCGGTTCGGAAACAATAAATTTTGTTAGCAATCCAAAAGAAGCATTTGAGGCTGCAAAACAGTTTGGGAAATTTTCAAAGGTTCTTAAAGATTTTGAATGGACATCGCTCAGATACACGCTGGCCGATTTTCATAACCTGGATTTACGGTTTAAGCAATTTACAGCAAGTGTGGCATCGGCAGATCCTGACAAAGCTCTTTTAGCGGACACTGAGGTTAATGCGGCTTATGACCATTCCCACTTAGTTAAAACCTATAACAACATCATCCTTCATAAAGAGATTCCGCTACGCGTAATTCATCATGACACGAAAATAAGTAATGTACTTTTTGATAGCGAGTCAAACGGGCTCTGTGTAATTGATTTAGATACCGTAATGCCGGGTTATTTCTTTAGTGATGTTGGGGACATGATGAGAACCTACCTATCAGCAGCAAATGAAGAAGAAACCGATACATCAAAGGTATCTATCAGAGAAGAGATTTTTATGGCTATTTGTGAGGGCTATTTGTCGGAAATGGGAGACATATTAACGACAAGAGAAATGCACTATTTTATCTTAGCGGGTGAGCTGATGATCTATATGCAAGCCATCCGTTTCCTTACAGATTTTCTAAATAATGATATTTATTACGGGGCAAAATATCCGGGGCACAACCTCACCAGGGCAAAAAACCAATTCAAATTATTAGAAGAATACATTAGTCATAAGAAGCGATTTACAGAAATAATTGCCGCTCTCACAAATAATACAATAGCTATAAATGTGTAAATTTTTAAAAATGAAATGTAAATTTTTCAATATTACTCTGCTTCTCCTTTTGATCAGTTATACCGGATTTTCCCAAGCCAAACATACTTTTGAAGTTAACAATGGCAATTTTCTATATGATGGAAAACCCATTCAAATCCATTCCGGTGAAATGCATTTTGCCAGGGTGCCCAGGCCCTATTGGCGGCAAAGGTTAAAAATGATGAAAGCAATGGGCCTTAATGCCGTAGCTACTTATGTGTTTTGGAATTACCAGGAAACGGCACCGGGTGTATGGGATTTCAAAACGGACAGTCGGGATGTGGCAGCGTTTGTAAAAACCGCCCAGGAAGAAGGGCTGTTCGTTATCCTTCGGCCGGGCCCGTATGCCTGCGCGGAATGGGAGTTTGGAGGATATCCCTGGTGGCTACAAAAAAATAAAGATCTTGTTATACGAACAAACAACAAACCCTTTTTGGATTCTTGCAGGGTTTACATCAATAAATTGGCTGAACAGGTTAAAAACCTTCAAATAACCCATGGAGGCCCAATCATAATGGTACAGGCAGAAAATGAATTTGGATCATATGTGGCGCAGCGGAAGGATATTCCCCTTTCTCAGCATAAAGCCTATAGTATGGCAATAAAGCAGGAACTTTTAGACGCAGGGTTTGATGTGCCCCTGTTTACGTCAGACGGGAGCTGGCTTTTAGAAGGTGGTAGTATAGCAGGAGCTTTGCCGGCAGTAAATGGTGAAGATGATACCGCAAAGGTCAAGGAAACTATCAATAAATATCATAGTAATCAAGGGCCATATATGGTAGCAGAATTCTATCCCGGATGGTTCGATTCATGGGGTCAGGATTATAATTCAGTAACGGCAGGAGATGCCACTAAGCAAACCAAAAAGTACTTAAAAGCAGGTATCTCCTTTAATTATTATATGGCACATGGTGGTACTAATTTTGGCTTTACCACAGGGGCGAATTACGACGAAACGCACGGGATAACCCCGGATATAACAAGTTACGATTACGACGCGCCTATAAGTGAAGCAGGCTGGGAAACTCCTAAATATGATTCGTTACGAAATGCCATACAAAGCTTTACACATGAACAATTACCCCCTGTGCCTTCTCCATTTAAAGTGATAGCTATTCCGGTAATAAAATTCAATGAATCTGTTGATCTTTTTTCCCTGACTAAAAATATGGTTCCTGTCCAAAGCGATACGCCGCTCACATTTGAGGACTTAAACCAGGGTTTTGGTTACGTACTATACCGCCGAAAATTTAACCAACCAGTAAGTGGTAAGCTTGTGTTAAATGGACTAAGGGATTATGCGCTGGTTTATGTAAACGGCAAAATGATTGGTGAACTCAACCGAAATACCAATACATTCTCTTTAGATATTAATATCCCTTTTAACAGCACATTGGATATTCTCGTAGAAAATATGGGTCGTATAAATTATGGATCGCAAATTACCAAAAACTTAAAAGGAATTATAAGCCCTGTGATTGTAGACGGTAATGAAATTACCGGTAAATGGCAAATGTTCAAATTTCCTATGTCTCAATCTCCTCAAGTTGCCTCCGGATCAAACAAAGCTTTGATCGGAAACCCGGCGCTCTACCATGCGACATTCATGCTTAACGAAACCGGTGACACTTTTCTTGACATGAATAGTTGGGGTAAAGGTATAGTGTTTATAAACGGCCATAACCTGGGAAGATATTGGGGAATAGGGCCTCAACAAACATTATATGTACCCGGTTGCTGGTTAAATAAAGGCAGAAATGATATAATGGTATTTGAGCAGATAAATCAAACCATACATCTTAACATAAGTGGAATAAAAACCCCGGAATTAAAGCATTTAAATCCGAAAAAATGAAGCGATTGCCTAAGGTGTAAAGGTTAAATTTAATAAGCTATTTGAAGATAATTAAAAATGGAACAAAGCAAAACCAACAAGATAATTCTGGTAACAGGTGCCTGTGGACAGATTGGAACAGAACTTGTGAAATTTCTCCGCCAAGTGAATGGAAGTGAATGTGTGATCGCTTCCGATATAAAACCGGAGACCTACGATCTGCTTAAAGAGGGCCAATACAAATTCCTGGATGTATTGGACATAGTTTCCTTAGAAAAAATCGTAAAAAACTGCGGCGTTACCCATATCTATCATCTGGCAGCAATACTTTCGGCTAATGGAGAACAGCGTCCCCTACAAACTTGGGATGTTAATATGACCAGTTTGTTGAATGTTCTTGAAGTTGCACGTTTGAATAATGTTGAACAAGTATTCTGGCCGAGTTCTATAGCTGTATTCGGCCAGGCCTCACCGAAGAACAATTGCTCACAACTGGCAATACACGACCCATCGACAGTTTATGGTATCAGTAAATCGGCAGGGGAGTACTGGTGCAGGTATTATTACGAACAATATGGCTTAGATATAAGGAGTCTTCGGTATCCCGGCCTGATCAGTCATTCCGCAGAAGCAGGAGGTGGTACAACTGATTATGCCGTAGCCATTTTTCATAAAGCAATTACCGAGGGCGCATATGAATGTTTTCTTAATGAGCATACCAATTTGCCAATGATGTATATGGAGGATGCTTTAAGGGCCACCGTAGAACTAATGGAAGCGTCATTAGAAGGTATAAGCAAAATAACTTCATATAACATAGCCGGCATGAGCTTTACACCTTTTGAACTTGCAACCGAAATCAGCACATACATTGATGATTTTCTAATAACATATAAGCCAGACCATCGCCAGCGAATAGCCGATAGTTGGCCCTATATTATCGACGACAACCAGGCAAAACAAGATTGGGGTTGGACACCGCAGTATAACATATCGACAATGACTGTTGATATGATTGATAAGCTAAACAGAATTTATTCAACACGTGCTAATGAGAATAGGAGTCAACTAAACATCGCTTCAAATAAACTCGAAAGTTCCTGATCGTTATTTTTTGGACATTGCTCTTACTTTTGATACCTCGGGTGCTTTAATAGCGCTTGCCTTATTACCAAAACTACGCCGAACGTACGTTAGCACATCTGCGATTTGTCGATCGGTCAAATCATCATGAGCGCCCATGGTGTTTGAATAAGTTTGTCCATTTATTTCCACATCTTCGTTAAAGCCGTGTAATACGATCTTTATCAAATTTGTTTTATTTCCCAATACGTAAGTTGTGTTAATTAAAGGAGGGTTCATGTTCTGTACACCCCCGGCATCCGCCATATGACAAGGCAGGCAAACATTGGTATATACAACTTTGCCGCGTGCTATAGAAGTTCCCGCCGTTGTTTGGCGTATTGCCTTTTTTTTCGTCTGTGCCTGTAAGGCATTAAATAACAATATAAATGATGCCAGGAATAAACCGGTTATTTTAATGTTCATTATTGTTTTTTATAGGTGATCTTATAAATTGTTCCTTTGTTATCATCGGTTACATATAAAGAACCGTCAGGGCCTTGTGCGAGTCCGCATGGGCGATGAACAGCATGTCCGGATGCTTTTTGTTCTTCTGTTCCGGCAAAACCATCGGCAAATACTTCCCAATCGCCATAAGGTTTTCCATCTTTAAAAGGTTGAAATACTACGCAATAACCCGCCTGCGGTTCTGGTGCCCTGTTCCATGAGCCATGGAAAGCTATGAATGCACCATTTTTATATTTTTCCGGGAATTGGTTACCGGTATAAAATAATAAGCCATCCGGGGCGTAATGGCCAGGGTAGGAGGCCACCGGGTTTATATATTTAGGGTCCGCAAGCTTTTTGCCATCGCCGCCGTATTCAGGACCGAGCATGTTTTTATGCTGTATCCAGTCATAATAAACGTAAGGGTAACCGGCATTATCGCCCTTTTTTAGGGCGAACATGCATTCTGCGGGCAATATGGCTGATTGATGCACGGTATATAAATTCGGAAACAGATCATGCAACTGGTCGCGGCCGTGCTGCATTACAAAAAGCTGATTGTCCTGCTGATTCCAGGCCAGTCCAACCACATTCCTTAAACCAGCTGCATATCTAACACCATCGCTATAAGTTTGGTCGGGTTTATCCGCTTTAAACTGCCAGATACCACCTGCTGAGTCCAAAATAGGACATCCTGTTTTATTGTGATCATATTCACTGCAAATATTGGTATAGGCTCCAATGTTTACATAAAGATTTCCGTCGTTGTCCAAAGCGATAGCTTTTGGTGCGTGTGTTCTTCTGTCTATTAAACCCGTAACAATTCTTTCTGGTTTATCCGGGTTGATGACTTCGTTTTTGTCATCCAGCTTATACCGGTAAACTTCTCTGCTGTTGGATGCATATAAATAATCATTTTTAATAGCGATGCCCGTTCCGCCAAAATTAGCAAAGCTCGATTTTAAAGTCGCTTTGTCTCCATCAACGTGAAATACCAATATGCCTTTGCCATTTTTAGTCCCGGCGAGATGAACATAAATATCACCCTGTGGGGTTGCAACGAGATGCCTTGTACTTCCCAAATTATCAGCAATAACAGCGGCCTGAAATCCTTCAGGAAGTGTAAGTCCGGCATTAACTGTTTCATGACCCCTAACTGAATTATCACCCTTTATTAATTTGAATGACAAAAGCCCCGCTGTAGCAATCATAGACAGGCAAAAGGCAAAAAATAATTTTCTGTTCATCATAGTATTGATATGGTTAATTTAATAATAGCAATTACACTGCCAGTTCCAGTTGGTCAAGGTAATCTGTAATTGTTGCTATTTCGGCTTTGTTTAGCGTCTTATCAACAGCTTTGGCATTTTCAATGGCCTGTTCGCTGTTTCTGGCACCAACCAGGGTTATCGTAATTCCTGGTTGCTGTAATGTCCACAGAATAACCAACTGTCCCAGCGTTAGTTCTTTTTCGATAGCGAGTGGTTTTAACAACTCAAGAAACTCATCTGTTCTTTGTAGATTATCTTCTTTAAAAAATGAAACTTCCTTACGATGATCACCAGGCGCAAATACATGCCCTGGCCGTATTTTACCAGTTAAAAGCCCTCTTTCTAGCGGACTGTAAGCCAGAATAGATTTATTGTTTTCCAGGCAGTAAGGAACTAATTCTTCTTCTATGCCGCGTTTAACCATGCTGTAGGGCACCTGATCGGATGCCAGGGTGATATATTTTTCAGCTTCGGCCATTTGTGCCGCGTCATAATTACAAACACCTGCATACCTTACTTTGCCCTGCTCAATTAAGCGTGAAACTGCCTCCATACTTTCTGCTATCGGTGTGGTTGAATCGGGCCAATGTATCTGGTATAAGTCAATGTAGTCAGTTCCCAGCCGCGTTAAACTGTCTTCACATTCTTTAATGATGCTTTCTTTTCCTGCATACTTATAAATGTCAATATTTTCGCCGCTGTTTTTTTTACTGCTAAATGCAAAATCACCTTTTTTGAGATCCCAACGCATGCCGAATTTGGTCAAAATTTGAAATCTGTCACGGGGTAGTCCCTTAATTGCTTCGCCTACAATTTCCTCGCTGTTACCCTGTCCGTAAATAGGGGCCGTGTCAATAGAAGTTACACCCAGGGAGTAGGAAACCCTGATCGCATCAATGGCATCCTTGCGTTCTGTACCGCCCCACATCCAACCCCCGGCAGCCCATGCCCCAAAAGTAACTTCAGAAAGTAATAGGTCTGTATTTGCTAATTTTCGGTATTTCATGATTTGTTTAATTTTAGTTACACTCTTTGTTTATTACACACCAATTATCATCTTTGTTATATTCTACCTCTTTAAACAAGGCATTAACAACCACAAAGGAACAATTAATGATTGGGGAGGCCAAATAGCTTAACCCTTAATTAGTAACTCATTAACAAGTTAGTATGTCAGAAAGAAAACTAAGTTCCACAAATTTTTATAATCAATCTTTCCTGGAAGAAAAGTGTGCGCTTAATGAGCTCCTGTATTTGCTGAGTAAGCGATGGATGACTGAGGTGCTTTTCAGCATAGAGGAAGGCAACTCACGGTTTAACAATTTGAGAGAAGATTTGGAACATATCAGTGATCATATCCTTGCTGATAGGTTGAAGCACCTTGAGCAACATGAACTGGTCAATAAAAGCTGTATACCTGGTAACCCACCCAGAACGGAATATACTTTAACCAGTAAAGGTGAAGAACTGAGTGAAATATTAGGAGGATTATGCGATTTTGCAGAAAGCAAAATGAAGTTTTGATCACTCAATAGCAATCTTGGCTATTCTATCTTACCGTTTAAAGTTCTACGGCATCGCTAATTGATTTATTAGTGGTCTCTTTTTATTTAAAAAATAACATTACCCTAATTTTGTAGCTAACATTAAACAAAATTGTGCTATGAAGTCATACCGCCTATCCGGATTTATTTGGTTTTGTCTTTCAATATTTTTAATATCCTCTTTAAACGTTGTTGCCAGCGCACCTGCAAGGGAATATTACCAGCTTAAAATCTACCATTATAAAACCCAGGAACAGGAAACAAGGATCGAGCAATATTTACAACAAGCCTACGTACCGGCTATTCATCGTGCCGGTATTAAAAATGTAGGAATATTTAAACCGGTTACACAACAGGATACTGACAGGAGAATCTATGTTTTCACCCCCTTTTCCTCATGGAACAAACTAGCAGGAATTGAGCAAGTACTACAGTCTGATGCCAAATATTTGGCTGACGGCAAAGATTATATAGACGCGGATTACAAAAATGCACCTTATAGTCGTATCGAATCAATTATACTTCAAGCTTTTCCGGGGATGCCATCAACGGCAGTTCCCAATCTTACAGCAACCAAAGCCGAAAGAGTTTATGAATTGCGCAGCTATGAAAGCCCCACAGAAAAATATAATTTCAGCAAAGTGCGAATGTTTAATATAGGCGACGAAATCGGGCTTTTTAAAAGATTGAACTTTAATGCTGTTTTTTACTCGGAAGTTATATCCGGCAGCCATATGCCCAACCTAATGTACATGACTACTTTTAACAGCAAAGCAGACAGGGATAAACATTGGGACACATTTGGAAGTGACCCTCAATGGAAAAAGCTTACAGCTGAAGACGAGTATAAAAACAACGTTTCGCACGCTGATATCATATTTCTTCACCCAACTGAGTATTCTGACTTTTAAATAGATGTAACGACACCGTAGTTTCTGGTGTTCTTAATTATAGTAGTTGCCATGTTGTTGATGCACTATGAATTTAACTTCTCACCCAAAATTTGGGTTTTATTTAATATTCCAGTTCCTGGTATCGTTTCAGTACCCTATGTATTAATACGTCGAAAGTAGATGAATATATCTTTTTACTCCTTTTAGTTTTATTTGTTGATTTTCAATTATTTACTTTTTTGTCAAAAAAATATTATCTTAGCATAACCTTATCTCAATAATATGCTTACAACGATCAAACTCAGTCTGAATTCGGATCAGATAGCTCTTGATTTCGATTTCCTAGCACCCCAACAATTTTTTATACCATTAATAGTAGCAAATGATATGAATAATATCAAATTCACCGGCAAAGGGTAACTGGATGGTAAAATAAATTTAATATCCTGTAAATCCAGGACCTAAACTTTTCACTAATTTATTATTTGTTGAAAAACATCACAATTAAACCGACTTTTCATGAAGCAATTATCTTTTTTCTATCCGTAAAATTCTTATAACACATTGACGCAGTGATACTGCACTATTTTTGCCATTTTAAAAGTACTTCTACAAAACCTAAATCTTATGAACCAGAAAACAACCACGAGCCAATCCGTTGGCGACAAACCCGTAAATCAACCTAAAAGATGGGTACGCGATTATATTTTTGATGTATTAAAAGAACTTGATATTCACTACATTTTTGGCGTTCCCGGAACTAATGAAATTCCAATAATCGACGGTACTTCTTATCCCGAAAACAACGTAAGATATATTGAATGCCTGCATGAAAATATTGCCATAGGCGCAGCAATGGGGTCAGCACGAATGACTGGTAAACCAGGGGTTCTGGTAGTACATGTTACGCCTGGCATCGCGCATAGCATTGGTAATTTGTTCAATGCATTTAGGTCGCAAGTTCCTTTGGTTATATTTTGTTGTCAGCAGCAAAACGAATTAGTAACGCAAGAACCCTTACTTGCATCAAACCTGGTTGACCTGGCGCGCCAGTATACCAAGTGGGCGCATGAAGTAAGAACACCGGCAGAAATGCCCCTTGTTTTGCAAAGAGCTTTTAAAGAAGCGATGGCTCCGCCGAATGGGCCGGTTTTTATATCCATTCCGTGGGAGTTTACTATGGTGAGCATTCCGGATGATGCAAAAATGAAAGGCATAACCAAAATTTCGTCTCACTTTACCGGCGATGCGGCGGCTATTGAACAATCTGCTAAATTGCTTTCAGAAGCAAAAAATCCCATCATTATAGCTGGTGATGCTGCTGGCTATGCTGATGCGT
>Ga0302315_10001618_pt1 | contig 22476 bp, 11 predicted proteins | sample III_Palsa_N3_1_FD_200532 | JGI IMG/M metagenome (GOLD analysis project Ga0302315, IMG submission 200532) | Peat permafrost microbial communities from Stordalen Mire near Abisko, Sweden - III_Palsa_N3_1 | ecosystem: Environmental > Terrestrial > Soil > Palsa > Peat permafrost | place: Sweden...
TCTCTATTGGCAGGATAAATGGCAACTCACTTCTCGAATAACTTTGACCTATGGTCTCCGCTGGGACGGCACCTGGAACCCACAACCGCAATCCGCGATTCCCGGAAACACGGTTTGGATCGGTGAGGGCAACTCCAGCAAGATGGTTTCTCCGCCCCAGCGTGTTCCTGACGACTTCAATCAGTGGGGTCCGCGTCTTGGCGTCGCCTGGAATGTTGGTGGCACCGAACATCCCACCGTTGTCCGTGCCGCCTGGGGCCTCTACTACGCCCAGACACCGCTCATCTTCTTCCCCACGATCGGCACTTCGAAGCAAACAACTGTTTTTTGTCCGTCCACTTTCGCAGAATTCTGCGCGCCCCCCAGCGGGAATCCCACGAATCCGCAATTCCCTTATCTTTTCCCGTCGAGTCTTCCTATAGGAGCCAGCGACCTTTGCTCCAGCGTTGCAGGATGCCCGGGAATCAGCTACGTGGATCCCGCTTTCCGTAACCCACGGGTTTCGAATCTCACCGTCGGCGTAGAGCATTCGTTCACGAATGCCTGGACCGTCTCAGCGAACTTTGCCTGGGTGCATTCCGCGGATTTGCGCACGGGTGGATTCAGTACCACTCAATGGTTCCGAAACTTTATCCCCATGGGTAAAGACGCGTTCGGCAGGACACTGATCGCTGGCACTGCAACGCAGGCAGCTCCGGGCGAGCCTATAACTCAATTCGCTACTCCCCTCGACCCCACACTCTTTAGCTCCAGCGAGCTGGGCAGTTTTGGCCGCGGAAACTATGAGGAATTTGTGTTAGGCGTGAACAAGCGCTTCGCGCATCGTTATCAATTCTTCGCCAACTACACTTGGTCAAAAAACAATGCGAATGCTTCCAGCGAGCGCGACACCGAAACGTTCTTCGGCCCTCAGGATCCATTCAATCTCAACTTGGACTACGGGCGCGACGGCCTCGATATCACTCACCAGTTCAAGGGTGGCATGGTCCTTGATCTCCCCTGGGGCTTCAATTTCAGCACGAACTTCATTCTTCACAGTGGTCTCGCCTACCCTGCTTATTCAAATGTGGACATCAACGGCGACGCTGTGATCAATCAATTCGCGAACAACGACCGGCCTACCGTTCAGCTTGGCAGCGGAAAGCCATTTCTTCTGCCTGAGTATCCCGGGCGCCAGCCTGCCTTCTATAACTGGGATGTGCGTATCGCCAGGGACTTCAGTATCAAGGAGCACTATTCGCTGCGCTTGAGTGCCGATTTATTCAACCTCACGAATGCCAGCAACTTGTACTCTGACCCCGACGTTTTTGGCTTCGTGGGTCCCACGAGCAACTCTGCTTGTGCGCCCGTGAATGCGTTGCTGTATGCAAACATCACTTGCCCTTCACTGACGGCCATCCCCAATCCACACAACACGCCCGGATACCGCACTGTTGACGAACTCGCTCCGGGCGCCACTGCGTTCGCCGCTCAATTCGGCGCCCGCTTCCAGTTCTAGATAGCCTACTGGATCGCATCGCGTCGTTCGCAGACGCCGTTAGCAATCTGTCTTTCACGTTTGGAAGTTCGCTTGGCCTTTGTTGCGGCCGCCCTCAGGCGGATCGGTGTCCACAGCATGCACATCCTTCCAAACCGCGCTTCTCCGTGCTAGCGTAATTCTGGAGCTATGACGATGAAGTACCAACGAAAGGCAAGCGGGTCCGGCGCATCGCAGTCTCGCGACGGCCATTGGGTGGGAATGACGGAGGTTCACTGCGCCTTCACTCTGGGCCCCAAATCCGACTCTTCAGAAGGTCAGAGCCTCAGCCCGGAGATAAAGCTTGCCTTCGCGTTTGGGGGTTCCTCGCATTTTGCGCCCGCCTCTCTTCTGGCGGATGCCTGCGAGGGTTCCAGATTGGCCGGCAAAGACATTTCTAATCGAGAACATCATTTATTAGAACACTCGCTAACTCATAGAAAACAAACAACGGCACCCCGTTCTAATCGAGAACTTTCAACCAATCGCTTTCGCGACATTTCACTGTCAACTCTTCAGCGAAAGAACGCTTTTCCACTCACCACTTTCTCAAAGTGTGTTCTCTTCGCGCTTCTGATTTTTGCCGTTGTCGCCGCCGCATCTCCCCTAGCGGCCCAGGAAAAGCGCAAGATTATCATTGACCAGGATTGCGCCGGCCCCGGTGGAACCGACACCCAAGCCATCCTCGCGCTCATCCAGTCGCCCGATACCGATGTTCTCGGCATCACCGTTGTCACCGGTGACGCTTGGCGCGACGAAGAAGTCCAGCACGCTTTGCGCCTCCTCGAAATTATCGGCCGCACGGACATTCCCGTAGTTCCCGGCGCAATCTTCCCTCTCGTGAACAGCAAGGAATACATTGCGCGGTGGGAAACGCTCTACGGCAAGGTCGTTTATCAGGGCGCGTGGAATTTTGCCAAGCGCCACCCCGTGCACGGCCCGTTTGAAGTTCCGCCCATGCCCGAGGGTGCGCCCACTACAAAAGCTTCCACGGAAGGCATCGCGCACTTTCTGCTGCGCATGGTCCATCAATATCCTCACCAAGTCGCGATTTACGAAGGTGGGCCTCTCACCGATCTCGCGCTCGCGCAGGCCATTGATCCTCAGTTCGCCTCCCTCGCCAAGGAACTCGTCCTCATGGGCGGCAGCTTGAATCCCCAAACCGACGACCCCGAATTCACCATGACGCCCCGCCGCGAATTCAATCTATGGATGGACCCCGAAGCCTCTCGCATCGTCCTCCACGCGCCCTGGCCGCGTATCGTCGTCACTACCGTCGACATTTCGCTGAAAACAAAGATGGACCAGGAATTGATTTCTCAGATCGTCAAAGGCCAATATCCCGCCGCGCAGTACACTGCCAAATACGCCGACACAAACTATCTATGGGACGAACTCGCATCCGTGGCCTGGCTCGATCCCTCGATCATTACCAAATGGAAAAAACTCTATCTCGACGTTTCCATTGACCACGGCGCCTCCTACGGCGACACGCTCGTCTGGTCCGAAGACACTCGCCCCCACATGGGCGAACGCGAAGTGGAAATTCAGGACGACCTCGACAAACCGAAATTCTACAAAGAATTCGTAGACCTTTTAACCCGCCCCACGCCCTCAGCCACGACCCACCCGGCCCGATAGCGATAGCGACATGAATGCCGACAAATTAAATCCTAAAAATCTCCGCCCGGACGTGTCTTTCGTAGCGCCGGCGTCCCGCCGGCTCTTGTCGGTTCTTGCGGTCTTCGCAGCGCCGAGTCTCAGCCTGACATCTTCTGCCATGCCCTCGTCGACTACCCCGTCCGCCTGTCATTCCGAGCGCAGCGAGGAATCTGCTCTTCTCTTTCTTGAGCACGACACAGAGCAAGCCGACCGACCGCTGCTGCGCATTGTGAACGCAATCAAGGCCGCGCGACGTGTCCGGAAAGCGCCGCCAGCGCAAGTTGGTACTCCGGATCGTCTGGCGAAAGCGTCGCAGCTTTCCTATACGCCGCCAGCGCAAGTTCCTTGTTTCCACGTCGTTCGTAAATCGCGCCCATTTCGAAGAACGCGTCCGATTCCTTCGGATTCACAACCGTGGTTCGTTGGAAAGCACCGAGCGCTTCATCCAGCTTTCCCTGCTTCTCAAAGATCTTCCCCTGCACGTAGAGAAACTCCGGCTGGTAAGGACCGCGCTCCAGCGCTTGCGAAATCGCCTCGCTCGCTTTATCGATATCGCCCGCCGAGTAATAAAGTTTCGCCAGCTGCGAATACGCTGCGCCATACGTTGCGTCCATCGCAATCGCCTGTTGCAACAAATCCAGAGAGCCCGCGAAATCGTTCTTCAGCGCCAGCTCATTCGCCTGCCGCACTAGATGCTTTGCTTGCGTCTGGTTTTCTTTCGTCTCGCGATCATTCTTTGAAGAGGCTTCAAACGCCGCCAGCATTTTCTCCGCCTGCTCTGTTGCTCCGGCGCATTCGTACGCCCGCGAAAGCAAAAACAGTGTCTCCGAATCCTCAGCCGACATTTCGAGAAGAGGTTCGAGCGTGGCAATGGCCCGCCGGCAACGCTCCTTGGTTTGTTCGGGACTTTCGCCCTGCGGTGCGCGCAAAAGAATCTTGCCCAACAGCAATCGGCCGCGCGGATTCTGCGGCTGCAGCTCGACGACCTTCATCGCGTCCGGCAGCGCCGCCCCGTCTTGGTTCCGGTCGGAATAAATTTTCGCCCGCGTGTAGTAGGCGAGAGCGTTCTTGGGATCGCGCGCCAGAACCTTCGCGATTTGCGCCAGCGCGCTGTCCAAATCTCCTTTCGCCTGGTAAGCCACAGCCAGCCGGTTACGCGACTCGACATCGGAAGGCACAATCGCAAGCGCCGCGCGCAGGTGCGCGATTGCTGCATCGTAGGTTTGCAATTCGATTTCGAGATCGCCGAGAGCCGCGAGCGGTTTCTCGCTCTGCGGATGCTCGGCGCGGGATCGCTCCAGCACTCGTTTCGCCTCATCATAGTTGTGCACGCCGCGATAGGCTTGCGCCAGCCCGATTTCGGCGGCTAGATTGTGCGGCGAGACCCGCAATGCCTCATCGTAACTCGCAATTGCTGCGGCCGAATCTCCCGCAAACGCTTGGGCATCGGCCTGCCGCCTCAGTTCCTGCGCTTGCTGCAAACGCGCCTGCGCGTTTGCCGGAGAGGTTCCAAGGAGCAAGAGAAACCCGCAGAAAAGAAATCTATGAAACATGGGCGAAGTATAGCATTCGCAGTTTGCCTTTTCGCTTGACGCGCGTAGCGCGAGAGAACTATAAGCAGCCACTGCACAACTCATCCATGACGCGCTGGTGCTCCCAAAAGGAATTTAATGTTCACGCCGCATGACGCAACCCTGGCTTTAATCATGATGGTAACCAGTGCAATCTGCTGGGGCTCCTGGGCCAATACGTTCAAAGGCGTGAAGAACTACCGTTTCGAACTGTTCTACTGGGACTACGCTGTTGGAATTTTTCTCACCTCGCTGGTTTTTGCATTCACGATAGGTAGCGCCGGAAATGATTCGTCAAGTTTCTTGAACAACGTGCACGCGGCCGACGCTTCCAATATCGGTTGGGCTTTGCTTGCCGGTGTGATTTTCAACCTCGCAAACCTGCTCCTGGTCGCTGGGATCGATATGGCGGGACTGGCAACCGCGTTCCCCGTTGCGATCGGCATCGCCCTGGTGGTCGGCGTGGCCCTGAGTTACGTTCAGCAGCAGAAGGGCGATGTCAGGATGCTGGCGGCCGGAGTGCTGTGCGCCGTCGTCGCGGTAATTCTCGACGGCAAAGCGTATGGCGAAGTAAGCAAGGGCAAAGAAGTCTCGCGCAAAAGCATCGTCACCTGCGTCGTTTCCGGCGTGTTGATGGGACTGTGGGCTCCCTTCTCCACTCGCGCTCTCACGCACGGAAACACCCTTGGGCCTTACAGCATTGCGGTGTTCCTCACCGGTGGCGCTCTGCTCTCCTGCTTTGTCTGGAATGTTTATTTCATGAAGAAACCGCTAGTGGGCGCGCCGGTCGGCTTCGGCGGATTTTTTCGCGGCCCCACCGGCGGCCATTTGCTTGGCCTCATCGGCGGAGCGATCTGGACCACCGGAACTGTTTTCAACCTGGTGGCCGCAAACTTCACCGGCGTGGCAATTTCTTATGCCATCGGCCAATCAGCGCCGATGGTCGCGGCGCTGTGGGGCATCTTCGTATGGAAAGAGTTCGCCGGAGCAAACAAGCGCGCAAAAGCCTTCCTCGCGATGATGTTCATTTTTTATATCCTCGCGATCCTTCTAATCGCCCGCGCCAACACCGCGAGCTAGCCGTGGAACTCTCACAAAGTTAGATCGGCGGGCGACGGAAGCCGCCGCATGCATCTTCAATTTTCGCAGCGACCGCGAGCACGGCTTCGTCTTCCCACGGGCGGCCAACGATCTGCACGCCGATTGGTAAGCCCTCTGGAGAGCGGCCTACCGGAACGACCGCTGCGGGGTTCCCCAGAAGGTTAAACCACTGCGAATAGCTCATCGCTTTCAAATATTCCACTTTGCGCCCTTGTACCGTCCATTCCCGTTCGCCGTGGCGGAACGCCGGCACGGCACACGCCGGGCATATAAGGATGGGGAACTCTTCCATCTTCGCCAGCAGGTTGGCGCGGAGCACGTCGCGAGCGAGAAGCGTGTTCAAGAGTTCCTGCGCGGTGAGTGGAGGCAGTTCGGCAACTTTCGCGCGAAATGCGCGCAAGATGGGACTCAACTCCGCTTCGTGACTTTCGATTGTCGCCGCAAAGGCCATCTGACCTGTGCGCCCGAACAGATTCCACCAGAGTTGCCACACCCGGTCGAGATTCTGAGGACGCCACTCCGTCACGTGAAACCCTTGGGCGCGCAAAGCCTCGGCCGCGGCGCGCACGGCTGCGGCGGTTTCAGGAGTGACGGGGGTCGCATCGTCATCTACAAAACAGGCCACTCCGAGTTTCCGAATTTCCTGCGCGCTCCAACGCCTCAGTGGAACCGGAGCAGACGCCGGGTCGCCGGGATCCGGCCCAGCCATCACCTCAAATAGTCTCTCCACATCTCGAATCGTGCGCGCCATGGGACCAACGACTCCGAGTTGCGCAAACGGACCCGCGGACCCGGGAAAATGCCCCGTGGAAGGAATGCGGCCGGGAGTGGGTTTCAGCCCGCAAATTCCGCTGTAATGCGCCGGGACGCGAATGGATCCCCCTCCGTCACTCCCGACTCCTCCGGCGGAGCAACCCGCCGCGATGGCCGCTGCTTCGCCGCCACTTGAGCCGCCCGGCGTGCGCGAAAGATCCCAGGGGTTATTCGTTCGCCCATAGAGCAGGTTGTCGGTTTCGTATGCCATCAGAAATTCCGGCACGTTTGTATTTCCTAGGATGATGGCACCCGCCGCCCGCAGCCTTTTCACCAGGGGTGCATCTTCGCTAGGAACATTTCCCTTCCTTAAGATGCTGCCGCATTCGCATGGTAAGCCCGCGACGTCAATAGAACTTTTAATTGAGATTGGCACACCGTGGAGAGGGCCGAGAGAATCTGATTTTGCGCTGGAGCTGAGCGCGGCCTCCGCAGACTTCGCCTGTTCGCGCGCTCGCTTTTTATCGACCGTGACGAATGCGTTCACCTTTGGATTCAACTGTGTGATTCGGGCCAGGTGCGCGTCGACTAATTCGACCGGAGATAACCTCTTGGCGCGAATACGTTCAGACATTTCAGTGAGCGAGATGTAAACGACGTCGTCCACTCCGACCTTTCTCCTATTTCGCGAGCCGCCGAGTCTAACACGCGATCGATGCAATTAAGCTGCGTGAGGGAAAATGAACCGCGATTGACAGGCCCCCAACTTAGGGTGAGAATTTTGCGTCCGACTGGAATCCAAGAACCTTGCATACACCAAAAATCTGTTTGGTCCCGGCATCGCGGGTCGCGCGATGAGACGGCTTATTAGGATGTTGCTCGCCATTTTGTTCGTGACGGCCGCGTATCTTTTCGTGTGGCCCGCTGCGAACATTCCGTATTTTGCAGCAGTAATACTTCATCTGCTGGCCGGGATTGTACTTCTGATTTTTCTGGTATTCACGCTGCGCAGAATTTTGCGCAGTGGTTCGACGACATCCCGGGTCGGCTGGATTTTAATTGCGATCGGAGGTGTCCTCGGAGCCGTGCTAATAAAAACCGGTACGCGCCGCGACGAATGGCCATTGCTGTACACGCATATCGGAGCATGCGTGGCCGGCGGCGCACTGCTGGCATCCGCGTGGGCGGGCAAGCGCGGCTTTTTCGCGAGGAATTCGGCGGCGGGATTGGTCCGCGGCGCGATGTTTTTACTTGCGGCAGGCTTAGTTGTTTTCGGTGCGCGCTGGATACGAACTACTTCCTGGGAGCGCAGGAACCGAATCGAAAATCCTGCGATGGCTCCGGCTTCCATGGACGGCGAAGGCGACGGGCCGAACGGGCCGTTTTTCCCGAGCTCCGCGCAAACAGCCCATGGCGGGCAAATTCCCGCGAATTATTTTACCGAATCTAATTCCTGCCAGCGATGCCACGCAGACATTTACAAGGAATGGCAAGGTTCGGCACATCATTTTTCTTCCTTCAACAATGCATGGTATCGCAAGAGCATCGAGTACATGCAAGACACCGTCGGAGTAAAACCGTCGAAGTGGTGCGCCGGATGCCACGATCCCGCGCTGCTTTATAGCGGCATGTTTGACCGGCCGATCCGCGAAGTTGAAAATACGCCCGCGGGCCAAGCCGGCCTCGGCTGCATGATGTGCCATTCGATCGCAAAAGTGAAAAGCACGATGGGTCAGGGAGATTTCCAGCTGGAGTACCCGGCACTACATCGCCTGGCCGCGAGCAAGAATCCGCTAGTCCGGCGGCTGCACGATTTTCTGACCGAGCTAAATCCAGAGCCCCACAGGCGCGTTTTCCTGAAGCCGTTCATGCGGACGCAGACGGCGGAATTTTGCTCGACGTGCCACAAAGTGCATCTCGATGTCCCGGTAAATCACTACCGCTGGGTGCGTGGTTTCAATGAATACGATAACTGGCAAGCGAGCGGCGTTTCGGGCGAAGGCGCGCGGTCGTTTTATTATCCGGCCAAATCCCAATCGTGCGCGGACTGCCATATGCAGATGACGCCTTCCGCGGATGCCGGAAATGTCGCCGGCAAAGTGCATTCGCACCGCTTCGTCGCCGCGAACTCGGCGCTGCCGTATGTGAATGATGACGCCGCGCAGTTGAACGAAACCGAAAAGTTTCTTGCGGACCAGGAAGTGAGCGTTGATATTTTCGCGATATCGCCGGAAAGTACCGCGGTGGCGGCCGGTGCCCTGAACCAAGCGAACGCGGGCTCTTCGGTGAATCCCCCCCGGCCTACGCTTGCAACGACTTTTGCCGTAGGCGAAGAAGCGGAGGCGTCTATTCCAGCGAATGCTTCGCAAGAATCCGCGACGCCGGTCGCGTTGCTAACTGCTCCGCTGAACCGCACTACCGCGTCGGTGCGCCGCGGAAAGACATATCGCGTGGATGCGGTGGTGCGCACGCGCAAACTGGGGCATTTCTTCCCCGGCGGCACGGTGGATGCGTTCGATTGCTGGGTTGAGCTAAAAGCTGTTGACGATGCTGGCAACACAATTTTCTGGAGTGGCCGTGCCGAAGATGATGGAAGAGGTCCGGTGGATCCCGGCGCGCATTTTTACCGTTCGCTGCAAATCGACGGGCATGGCAACCCGATCAACAAGCGCAACGCTTGGGCTACGCGCGCGGTGGTTTACGTCCATCTGATTCCGCCGGGCGCCGCGGACACGGTACATTACCGGCTGCAAATTCCATCGAACGCCAGCGGGAAAATACATGTCACCGCCGAAGTGAACTACCGCAAGTTTTCCTGGTGGAATACGCAGTTCTCTTTTGCCGGCGCTCGCGATCCGAAGGAACCAAGCGCTGAGCCGTCGCCGAATTTTGACGACGCTCATTATGTTTTCACCGGCGATCCAGCGAAGATGCCGGGGGGTGCCAAGGGTATCCCTGCGCTGCCTATTGTAGTGATGGCGAAAACTAGTGTGGATTTAAATGTATTGAGCGAAAAGGCCGCGGAACCTGAACCCAAGGTGGTTCTGAGCCGCGAGGATTGGACGCGGTGGAATGATTACGGCATCGGGTTATTTCAGCAGGGTGACTTGACCGGGGCCAGCGGAGCATTTGAGAAAATTACGCAGATTTTTTCCGACAATCCTGACGGGTGGGTGAATGTCGGGCGCGTCCGCGTCCAGGAAGGACATTTGGCTGCTGCTCGCGAAGCGCTCGAACACGCACTAGCGCTGAGTCCGCATCTTGCGCGCGCTCATTTTTTCTACGCGAAGGCGCTGCGTAACGAAGGCCACTATGATGAAGCCGCCGAGCACCTGCGCGAAGTCCTGGTGCAATATCCGCGCGATAGAGTCGTGCACGACGATCTCGGGCGCATCTATTTTCTGCAACGGCGTTATGCGGATGCGGTAAAGGAATTCGACGCAACCCTCGCAATCGATCCCGAAGACCTGGAAGCGAACTACAATTTGATGCTGTGCAATACGGGGCTCGGCCGCCCGGACGTCGCGAGCGAGTTTCAAAAGCGCTATTTGCGTTTCAAAGCCGACGAGTCAGCGCAAACCCTGACGGGGCCTTACTTGCGAACGCACCGGGACGACAATGTGGAACGACAGCCGATACACGAGCACGTTTCTGCACTAGAGCCGAAGCACAAAAATAACGCGGCGAAATATCAGGGCCCGTCCGGCCGGGCGAAGGATTCCGATTGAAGAACGAGCGCCCGCGCCGAAAATGGATCTTTGCAGCGTGCGCTGCGAGCGCTCTTGTGATTTTCTTCGCGGCCACTGAGTTAACCGTGGCGGTGGGCGCGCCGCAAAAGAGCACGCCGCCGTCCGCTAGCGGATCTGCAACGCATTTTGAGGACGTGACGCGTGCCGCTGGAATTCACTTCGTTCACAATAGCGGCGCGTTCGGCAAAAAATGGCTACCTGAAACGATGGGCCCAGGCGTGGCATTTCTGGATTACGACAACGACGGCTGGCAGGACATTCTCTTCGTGAACGGAACTGCGTGGCCCGGGCACGCTGGCCGCCACACCACTCTCGCGCTGTATCACAACAATCACGACGGAACTTTTACTGATGTCACGCAGAAGGCCGGACTCGCCACGGAAATCTATGGGATGGGAGTGGCCATCGGCGATTTCGACAACGATGGCTACGACGATATTTTCATCACGGCGCTCGGGCAGAGCCATTTGTTTCACAACAACGGCGATGGAACCTTCACGGATGTGACGAAGAAGGCAGGGCTGTGGGGGCCGAACGAATTCAGCACCAGCGCCGCCTGGGTGGATTACGACCGCGACGGGCATCTGGATCTAGTAGTCGCCAATTACGTGCAGTGGTCGCCAGAGAACGATATTTATTGCGCGCTCGACGGAAAAACAAAATCGTACTGCACGCCGGAGCCTTACAAGGGGAGTTCGATACGTCTCTGGCACAATCGTGGAGATGGAACGTTCGAGGATGCGACGCAGAAAGCCGGGCTATACGACCCGACCTCAAAGAGTCTGGGTGTGGCAATCCTCGACGCGAATCAGGACGGCTGGCCGGACATTCTGGTAAGCAACGATACGCAGCCGAACAAGCTTTACATAAATAACGGCAATGGAACGTTTTCGGAAAAAGGCGTGCAGGCGGGCATCGGATACAGCGAGGACGGAATCGCTCGCGCCGGAATGGGCGTGGACGCGGGAGATTACGATCGTTCCGGATATCCGAGCGTGCTCATCACGAATTTTTCGAACCAGATGATTGCGCTTTACCATAACGAGCGCAACGGGCTGTTTGTGGACGATGCGCCTCAATCGGACGTGGGCCATGCGAGTTTGCTGACGCTTGGATTTGGGTGTTTCTTTTTTGACTACGACCTCGATGGCTGGCTGGATATCTATATTGCGAACGGCCATATCGAAGACGCCATCGAAAGAGTGCAGCGGCGCGTGCGGTACGCGGAACCGCCACACCTTTTTCATAATCTCGGCGACGGAAAGTTCAAAGAGGTGACGACGTCGGCCGGAGCGTCTTTCGCCGCACCTCGCGTGGCACGAGGCGCGGCCTACGGCGATATCAACAATGACGGCGCGCTCGATGTGCTGGTGTCAACCAATGGCGGGCCTGCTGCCTTGTTCCGCAATGCTGGTACGAAGAATCATAGTTTGCGAATCAAGCTAACCGGAACGAAATCGAATCGCGACGGAATAGGCGCTGTCGTGCGTGTGACCGCTGGGAATGACACGCAATCGCAGATGTTGCGCAGTGGGTCGAGCTATTTGTCCTCAAGCGAGCTGATTGTGAGTTTCGGGCTCGCCTCGCATACACAGGCCGACGCCGTCGAAATTCGATGGCCGAGCGGGCAATCGGATCACTTGAAAAATGTGGCGGCGGATCAGATCGTGACCGTGAAAGAGGGCCGCGGCGCAATTGCGGCAAAGCCGCTCGCGAAACGCTAGAATGGCTTGGATACTTCCTCTGAGGATTGCATGACGCGATTGAAGTCGCGGCTGCGGTTGGCCCGCACAATTGTTGCTTTGCTGGTGATAACAGGCACGCCCGCCGGCGTTCTTTCCGGTGCGGGGCGGCAAATGAAGCGCGCCCGCACGCCGAAATCCGCTGACGCAACCCCCGCCGAGCAAGAAGAGGCACGGGCCGCTTCGCACGCGCAAATCATACGCGAAAATAATTTCGGCGTGGCGCTGATGAACCGCCAACAATTCGAACAAGCGCTGGGAAAATTCCAGCGTTCTTGCATTCTGGAACCGCAATCCGATATTGGCTGCGTGAACGCGGGAATCGCGCTGCTGAATATGCAGCGATTTGACGAAGCGCGGCCGATCCTTTCGAAATCAGCCGAGCGCGATCCTCAGAATCCGCGCGTTTGGTTCAACCTGGGCCTTCTCGAAAAAGCCCTGGGCAACTCGGACGCTGCAATCGAGGATTTTAAGAAAGTCGCCCAGCTCGATCCAGACGATGCCGATACACAATATTTTCTCGGCCTTGTGTTTTCGCAAGAGCACGAATATGACAAGGCCATCGCTGCGTTCACGCACGCCATCGAGTTAAATCCGTTCCAGGTTTCAGCGGAATTCGGCCTGGCACAAGCGTTGCAGCGGAAGGACGATACGGCGCGCGCGAAAGAGCATTTCGACCGTTTTCAGCACTTGGTCTCAGAGAAACTCGGCAAACCGATCAGTTTTATTTACGGCGAGCAGGGAAAATATTCGCTCGCGGAATCGATGATGCCCGCTCCCGAGCCAGTACCGCCTGCTGTTCCCGTGCATTTTGTGAACGTCACTTCTCTTTCTGGGTTGCCGGTGCGTGTGGAAGCTACCCAAGTGGCACCGGGGACGCCTTCGAATGCAACGAAACGGCACGGAAAAGTGGTTCGCGAAGAAGCTGCACCCGAATCGGTAGCGTCTTTTCTTGGCAGCGGGGCGTGCATCATCGACTACGACGGCGATGGGCGCCCGGATATTTTTCTGGTCGATGCGGACGGCCAGGGAAACGCAGCGCTGTACAAGAACGAAGGCGGAGGAAGGTTTGTAAACGTCACGAGACAGGCCAAGCTGGAAATTCATGGCTTGGGGATGGGATGCGCCGTCGGTGATTACGATAATGACGGAAAGCCCGACCTCGCGGTCAGCACGAACGGCGGCGTTTTGCTTTTCCATAACGAGGGCAAAGGTACGTTTAAGGACGTCACTAAAGAAGCTGGAATTGAAATGGACGGGCTTGCCATGGGCGTGACGTTCATCGATTACGACCACGATGGCGATCTGGATCTTTATGTGACACGCTTCATTGATTTTTCCCTAACGAATCACGCGGAGCCATTTTCATTTCCGACTGACGCCACGCCCGCCGGAAATGTTTTGTGGCGAAATAACGGCAATGGAACATTCACCAATTTGACGGCCGAGACGGGGCTAGCCGGTAGCGCGCCTTCCGTCGGCGCGATCGGAAGCGATCTGAACAACGACCGGGCGATCGATTTCGTCGTTACCGGGTGGCAGAAGGCGCCGGTCGCGTTCATGAATCCGCGCGAGGGAATTTTTCAGGCTACCACTCCATGGGCCACCGAAATGCCGGCTCCGACGGCTGGCGTCACGGCTCTCGATTTCGACAAGGATGGTTGGATGGACTTGGCCTTCACACACTGGGGAACACCGGGGCTGAGCTTATGGCGCAACGTCCAAGGAAAATCATTTGAACGAGTTCCGCTTCCGGATTTGGAGTGGATGCGCGGCTGGGGCGTCGCGGCATTGGATTATGACGACGACGGATGGATGGACGTCGTCGCCGTAGGCGAGAATTTTTCCGGAGACGGGCGGATCGTCTTGCTCCGAAACGAAGGCGAAAAAGGGTTTCGCGACGTGACTTCCGACGTGGGACTCGACAAAATTGTGCTGCACAATCCGCGAGGAGTGATCGCGTTCGATTTTGACGGCGACGGTTCTACGGATTTGCTGATCACGCAGAATCATTTGCCGCCGGTGCTTTTGAAGAACGAAGGCGGCAACCGTTACAACTGGCTGCGAATGGAATTCAAAGGCGCCAATGACAACAAGACCGGGATAGGCACAAAAGTTGAGATGAGCGCCGGAGCGTTGCAACAGAAGTGGGAGATCGCGGGCGCGTCAGGCTATCTGGGCCAGGGTTCCACGGATATCTTGGCGGGGCTTGGACCGGAACGCGGCGCGGACGTAGTTCGGCTGCTGTGGCCCACCGGCGTCCTGCAAGATGAGATGGAAATTCCCGCGCTGAAAACGGACCGTATTACGGAGATTGACCGGCGCGGCAGTTCGTGTCCTATCGTGTTCGTTTGGAACGGCCGGAAATTCGAATTTCTCGCGGACATGATTGGCCCGGGGATCGTCGGACATTGGATCGCTCCAAACCAACACAACACCCCCGACCCGGAGGAATATTTCAAAGTTGCAGGATCGCAGGTGGAAGCGAAAGACGGCCTTCTTCAGTTTCGTATGGTCGAGCCGATGGAAGAGCTGGACTACCTCGATCAGGCGCGGCTCATTGCTGTAGATCACCCTTCGGACGTTGAGGTTTATCCCAACGAACGATTCGCGACGAATCCGCCGTTCCCGCAATTTAAAGTGATTGCGAGTTTCGAAGCGCATCCGCTCCTCGGCGCGTGGGACGACCGTGGGCATAACCTGCTGCCGTTGCTCGTCGAACGAGACCATAAATATGTGACCGGCTTTGCCGACGCGCCGTACGCTGGCTTCGCCGCGATGCACACGATCGAACTCGATATCGGACCATGGGATCCGTCGCGTCCGTTGCGACTTCTGATGGACGGCTTTACCGATTATTTTGGCGCTAGCTCGATGTACGCGGCGTGGCAGGCTGGAATACAGCCGGTGCCGCCCTACGTCGAGATGCTTGACGATTCGGCGAACTGGGTTCGCGTCGTGGACGACATGGGATTTCCGGCCGGCCTTTCGCGAACGATGGTCGCGGATCTCACCGGAAAGTTGCCGCCCGGCACGCGATTCATTCGCATCACGACAAATCTGAAAATTTACTGGGATCGTATTCGCGTGGACAATTCCGCGGAGGATACGCCGTTCAAGACGACAGAAGTTCCGCTGGCCAAGGGGTATTTGCAGTTTCTTGGCTATCCGCGCGTGGTGGAAGGAAATCCGCGCAACGATTTGAGCTACATTTACGAGGACGTCAGCGAAACCGGGCCATACACGCGGCAGACTGGGAATTACACGCGGTACGGCGACGTCACAGATCTACTTCGCGTGCCGGACGACGAATACGTGATTTTTGGTTCGGGCGACGAAGTGGTGGTCGATTTCGACCCCACGCATTTGCCCGAGCTGCCCGACGGCTGGGCGCGCGACTATTTCTTCTATGCCAACGGATTCGCGAAGGACATGGATTTCTACGCAGCCCACGGCGACACTGTCTCGCCACTTCCCTTTCACACGCTCGTGCCTTATCCCTATCCGCAGGGAGTGGGCTATCCCGAGGATGAGCGCCATCTGAAATATATGCTGGAGTACAACACACGCGGCGTTGCCGGCCCGGCAGGCGATAGCTTCCGTTTCGAATATCCCGAAAAATAGGGTACTTTCCAATTCACACTTTTGCACAGCAGACATTGCAAACACTTGCATGATGAGAAATACTTCTCAGAGCTTAGGCGCTTCGAAACCGGAAATATTGGAAAGTTATCGTGATTTTGAGCCTCCGCCCCAAGTGCGAAGAATAGTCGAGGAACTACTTGAATACGTACCTCCACACTACTTACGCGGATTGGACAAGATCGTCCTCACGAATCAGTCCGCGTTAACGAGAGACCAGCGACGGCAAAAAATCTGGGGTCGAAGGCGCAAGTATAGATTAGCAGAAGCCAGAGGCGCCTATTCCGAAGGCACCAATTCTTCGCCCGCAATGGTCTGGCTCTTCGTGGACAACATGTTGAAATCGCAGCCTCCGTGGGCGCTGAAGACTCCGCTACTGCGCTACTCGGAATTCGGAGAGGTTTTGTATCACGAAATCGGACACCATATTCATGCCGTTCACGAGCCTGTCCATCGAGGCGAGGAAAATGTCGCGGAGGGCTGGAGCAAGAAGCTACGGAGGGAATTCTTCCGCAAGAGATACTGGTATCTTATTCCGATAAGGTACCCTCTCTTGCTTCTCACCAAATTGGCCGTACGAATTTTGCAGTCGATTCGAAACGCCAAACGAGCTAAAACAAAGCCGTCGGATTGAGTAATTAACCAGGCAGCTTTGCTTGATTGCAGGCGGGTGGCGTGATAATTTTGTAGCTTCATTCGGAATTGTAGTAAACCACTCACGATGTTGCCGTCGAAGCCAAACGACCACATTTCGAATATTTCGCAGGGCGAGCAAGACGCCTCGGCTGCGGGTGCGCGCGAACGCGTGTTCTGGCGGGTGGAGGGGAGCCTGCTGAATCTGACGGCGGTACGTCCGGTGGGGTTTTTTGCGTGGAACTCGCAGAGCTTTTTGCAGCGCTGGACGCGGCGGGGAGGGATGGCTTTTCTCGCGATCGCCCGGCCTTTTCTTTACTGCACGAATCGTGTGTTTGCGACCAGGTTGTTGCATAGCGTTTTGCGCGGAGTGAGCCGCGACCGGCTGGATCTGCTGGGCGAAGAATTCTTCGAATATTTCCTGAAGCCGCGGCTGAAAAAGGAAGGCGTTGAACGGCTCGCGAAAGCGCTCGCTTCGGGAGCGCCGGTGGTTCTGGTAAGCCAAGGGCTGGACCACATCATGCGGCCGCTCGCAAAGCATCTCGGAGTGCGGCAAATTGTTTGCAACCGCCTGGATTTCCGCGATGGCATGGCCACGGGACGGCTGCTCGATCCGGTGATTCGCCCGCGCGGCGCGTTCGCGAAAATTACGGGAAGGCAGCCGGACGGCAGGGTTTCGCGCAAAGCGCTGATACGCATTTTAGGCTTTACGAAGCATCCAGACGCCCTGGAAGAAGCTATCCAACCGGACGAGCGCGCTGCGCCGAAAGTCCATTTGCCTGTTGTCCATTTTGATTCCGCCGATGGCCGAGGGCGTTTTTCGGTACGCGAGACGTTGCGTGGAAAAAATATTCTGCTGATCGGCGCGACGGGATTTATCGGCAAGGTTTGGCTGTCGAACTTGCTTACGGACCTGCCGGAGATTGGCCGAATTTACCTGCTCGTTCGCCATAATCGGACGGTAACAGCTCTGCAGCGATTCCAGCGCGCGCTCGAGGAATCTCCCGTCTTCGAGCCACTAGCCGAACGATACGGCAGCCGGTTTGCGCAATTCCTGCGCGAACGGATCGAAGTGGTCGATGGCGACGTCAGCAAGCCGGACCTGGGACTAGCGCCGGAAGTGCGCCAGCGGCTCGCGCGGTCTGTGGATGTAATCGTCAACAGCTCCGGGCTGACGGATTTCAATCCGGATTTGCGCGACGCGCTGGCCATGAACGTTCGCTCGACGGTATACGTACTGAATTTCCTGCGTGAATGCGATCATGCTTCGCTTCTGCATCTTTCCACCTGTTACGTGATCGGGCGCCGCGACGGCCGAATCCTGGAGATACTTCCGAAGAATTACACGCCCGTCGGACTGCGCGATTATGACGCTGAAAAGGAATGGCAATCGCTTGAAGCGCTGGTCCTCCAGACGGAACAGCGCGCGGAGTCTGGAGAAGTGGCCGAAGAGCTTCGCCGCGCTGCGCTGAAAAAAGAGCACGCCGCAAAAGACCTTCACGGGGCGGCGCTGGAAAATCAAATTCGCAAAAACCGTGTCCGCTGGCTTCGCGATACCTTGACCGATGCGGGCTCGCGCCGAGCGAATGAACTCGGATGGCCGAACACTTATACGTTTACGAAAAGCATGTCGGAATCCCTGATCCACAATTTTCTGGATCAGAACCCCGGCGCGGCGATTGCGGTGGTGCGGCCGGCCATCGTGGAATCGTCCATCGAAAAACCCTTCCAGGGCTGGAATGAGGGCATCAATACTTCCGCCTCGCTTTCCTATTTGCTCGGAACTTTCTTCCGCCAACTGCCGACGAATGAGAGCAAGTCTCTCGACCTGATTCCGGTGGACCTGGTGTGCCGCGGCATGACGCTGATCGCGGCGGCGCTAATCGCGCGACGAAACGCTCCCGTCTATCAATTGGCAACTTCCATCGCCAATCCGTGCGACATGCGCCGATCGATCGAGTTGACGGGCTTGGGGCACCGGAAGTTTTATCGCGCGCAGACGGATTTGAATCAGCGGCTGCGTCTGAAATTCGATGCGATACCCGTTTCAAAAGCGCGATATGACAAGCTTTCGGCCCCGGCTCAGAAAGCTATCGTGCAGAAAATTAATCGCACGATGGAACCGTTTGCTTCGCGTCCGCCTCTCGCGCGGCAGGAACGCGATTTGGAAAAAGTGATCAAACTGATTTCTCTGTTCGAGCCATTCATCCTGCACAACGATCACAATTTCGAAGCGGTGAACGTCGAACAGTTAAGCGCCGCGCTGCCCGCTGCGGAACAAACCGATTTCGGCTACGACGCCCGCGCGATTGATTGGTGGGACTACTGGATCAACGTGCACATTCCGGCCCTGCGAAAGTGGTGCTATCCTCTCATCGAAGGACGCCAACTGGAATCGCGTCCGCGGCGCTCCGTGCAGCTCGCGGGGCACGCTGAGGCGAATGCCGCGGAAGCGGCGAGTTCGGCTTCCACAGCGGCGTCCTGACACACAACGTGGCCATCCTTCTGACCGGATCCACCGGCTATATCGGCGCACATATCGCGTCGAACCTGCTTGCGCACCATTCCGAGCCGCTGAACCTGCTGGTCCGCGCGCGGAGTGGGCAAGAAGCGCGCGAGCGTCTTTGGCGATCCCTGCAACTGCATCTGGAATTCGCGCGCTTTGAAGAATACCTGAATTCGCGCATCAGAATATTTGTCGGCGATTTAACCGATGCGCACTTCGGCCTTGCTGACGACGATTACACCCGCCTGGTCCGCACCACCGATTCGATCATTCATTGCGCTGCATCGCTGAACCGCAAGTCCGAGAAAAGCTGCCTGAACGTGAATCTGCGCGGGACGCTGGAAGTGATTCAACTCGCGACGCGCGCTCGCGACCACCATGGGCTTCGTAGGTTCAGCCACGTGAGCACAGTGGCCGTCGCAGGGCAGCGTTTGGACGAAGTAGTCCAGGAAGACACCGCGATCGATTGGAACCGCTCGGACTACGATCCCTACGCGCGCACGAAAAAATTCTGCGAACATATGGTCCGGCAGTTGTTACCCGACGTCCAGCGCACGATTTTCCGGCCAAGCATCGTGCTGGGAGATAGCCGCCGTCCGGAAACGAATCAATTCGACATGGTCCGCGCGTTCGTTTTCCTCGCAGGACTTCCAGCACTTCCCTTCCGGCCTACAGCGCGCATCGATATCGTGCCGGTGGACTTCGTCGCCGATGCGGTTGCCTTTTTGCACCAGAAAGAGCGGCCGGTGCACGAGATCTATCATTTATCCTCGGGCACGGACTCCGAGACGTTCGTGGAATTGACGGACGCGCTGTCGAAAGCGCAGGGAAAACGCGGACCAGTGTTCGCACCGAGCCTCGAAGGGCCGTCGTCCAAAATGGTAAACGCGCTGGCGGGCCGCGCAGGGAAAATCGGCGGACTGGCCACACTAATGAAAGTATTTCTCCCCTACCTGGTGTGGAACACAGTGTTTGACAATAGCCGCGTGGTTGAAGAAATGGGCCGCCGCCCCGCGCCATTCTCGCAATATTGTTTCCCTTTGCTGAAATTCAGCCGCGAAAATAATTTTCTGTATAAGTATCGCGACTGGCCGCCGACGACTTCCGCACGTAACGCGTCACCTGAGGCCAGCGCCGCGCGGGATCTCGGCCGATGACCGACCTTTTTCTCGAGGCCTGGGTCAGCGGCCTGATTGAATTAAACAAGCTCGAATGGATGCTGGGTGCCGGCGAATCGTGGAAGCCCGGCACGAAGCTAAAACTGCTGTTTGCAACCTACAATGGTACGCGTAACACGGGTTCCGATGTGCGCGTGGAAGAAATCCTGCGGCAGGTGCGGCGCATCCTGGGCCCGGAAAACGTCGCTCTTAGCGTGATGTCGCAGAATTTCGATCTTACGCGCGGTTATTTTGGCGATGCGAAACAAGTGCATCTCCCCGACGTCTTTCCTCCATTTCTGCATTCTGAGGTGAGAAAAAATGACGGCGTGGTGGCGTGCGAGGGCTCGATGTTCAAAAGCAAATTCGCCAATGCGCTCACGACGATGATGATCGGCGCTCTGGGTATCGCCGCGGCTCAAAACAAACTGAGCGTCGGGTTTGGCGCCGAAGCGGGCGAAATGGATCCGCTGCTGCAGAGGATGTGCAGGCGATATTGCCGCGATTCACTGGTGATCACCCGCAATATCGAGTCCCAAGACGTTCTCGGGAAACTTGGGGTTCCTACGGAACTGGGAACCGATACAGCGTGGACCTTCGAACCGCTCGGCCCGGAATACGGACGCAAAACGCTGCTTGATGCGGGCTGGGACGGGAAATTGCCGGTGCTTGCGATATGTCCCATTAATCCATTCTGGTGGCCAGTGAAAGCATCGCTCGCAAAATGGATGGCGCATTCGTTTGCTGGAGCTTACAAGGACAGCTATTACCGCACGATTTATTTCCATCGTTCGGGACGCCAAGTGACTGCGGCGTATGAGAATTACTTGACGGCTATGGCAAACGGCGTAGCGCGCTACAAACAATCACGCTCGGTATTCCCCATTTTGATCGCCATGGAAATGCTCGACCGCGATGCATGCGAGCGTGTGGCGCAGAAACTCGGCGGCGCTCCCGTTTTCGCATCGGACCGATATAACATGTACGAACTCGTGAGTATCTTGCGGAGCTGCAATCGGATGCTGTCTTCGCGTTACCATGCCATTGTGACGTCGATGCCGGCGGGCGTTCCTTCGGCGGGAGTGACGATGGACGAGCGTATTCGCAATCTGATGCGCGAACGCGGGCATGAGAATCTGCTGTCGCGCGTGGACGACCCTGATCTGGAGGATAGGATTGTCGCGTCGCTCGATATCCTTGATTCCCAAACAGAAGAAATCCAAGACGCCATTGGGCGGACCGTCGCGCGTAATCTGCAATTGATGGCGCGCATGGGCGTCTATTTCGAGGAGCAGGTCGCGCGACGATATCCCGAGTTCCCTGTCCGCCGCGGCGTGCTCGCGTGGCAGGATTACCTCCCGCCGCTCAGTGACGGCCTGTGCAGATTGCTCGAAAAGCACAGCGGTGTCCCGGCATGTTAAAAGGCTGCCTAGCATGACCTTTCTAGAAAACATTTTCGAAAGGCTTCACCAAGCCGGCGGCGCGCCGGTTCTGCGGGAAATACGACATGGCAAACTAAAATCCGTATCGGGAGACGAGTTGCTGGGTATGGTGCAGGAAGCCAGGAATTTCCTGATCTCACGCGGCATGAAAAGAGGGGATCGCTGCGCTCTGCTTGCCTCGAACAGTATTCGCTGGGTGGCGCTGGATCTCGCCATGATGGCCGAAGAGATCATCGTTGTGCCGTTGTATTCGCGCCAAGCTCCTGCGGAGCTGGTCGCCATGATGAAAGATTCATCGCCCGTGCGAATCTGCTGCTCCACTGCTGCGCGTTCCGCGGAAATCAAGAATCACTGGGCGGCCGCGCCGCACATTACGCTGCTCGATAGCATCTTCGCCGGCGAGACTCAGAAGCCCACGCCGCCCAAACATCACGCTGATTCAGATATCCTGACGATTATTTACACCTCCGGAACGTCGGGCGAGCCAAAGGGCGTTGTGTTAAATGCGGGAAATGTAGCCCACATGTTGGGATGTACGAACGCGCGTCTCGACGAGCTCATGGGGCAGCACGTGGCCACGCAGACGCCGGACGAAATCTTCCATTACTTGCCATTCTGTTTTGCGGCCTCTTGGATCCTGCTGCTCACCGCTCTATCGCGGAGCAGCGTGCTGACGCTTTCGGCGGACGTCTCGAAACTGTCCGACGACTTAAAATTGTGCACGCCGGATTATTTTCTGAACGTTCCCACGCTTCTTGAGCGAGTGCGCGGCAAAATCACCGAGACGATTCAGAAGCGCGGAGGTTTTGCGGCCTTTGTATTCTCGCGGGCGCAGCAGGCATATCTGCGTCAACGGAATAACGATTCGCGTTTGTTCGACCGGCTGTGGTTAGGGCTCGCAAAACGGATAATGTTTCCGGAGATCCGCAAGAGCATCGGGACAAAATTGAAGGCACTGATTTGCGGTTCCGCCCCGCTCTCAATCGAAACGCAACTTTTTTT